>CEAO01005458.1_pt1 | contig 72503 bp, 55 predicted proteins | sample 557631 | NCBI WGS metagenome assembly CEAO01 (sample SAMEA3182049, study PRJEB8094) | gut metagenome | biome: human; feature: gut; material: Stool; isolation source: human stools | place: Canada | collected 2012-02-08 | reverse complement strand
GGCTACATGTCCATTTCTCCATTTGCAGAAGTGTAGAAGTAGCAATCCGTTAATGGAGACGATGAAGAAAAAACAATCAGGCATATACGGCTACATGTCCATTTCTCCATTTGCAGAAGTGTAGAAGTAGCAATCTATTAATGGAGACGATGAAAAAACAATCAGGCGTATACGGCTACATGTCATTCTCCATTTGCAGAAGTGTAGAAGTAGCAATCTGTTAATGGAGATAATGAAGAAAAAACAATAAGGCATATACGGCTACATGTCCATTTCTCCATTTGTAGAAGTGTAGAAGTAGCAATCCATTAATGGAGAATTGGGTATGAAAAGGGCTGATTTCCCGTATATGCGCCTCCTTATTCCCCCAATTATGGGCGTAAGTCACATGATTAGGGAGAGATATCCACCCTTTTATGGGGAGAGAAGTCGGCAAAGCCCCGATGGAAATACCCCGCAAATCACAAGAAAACAGCCATATAACGGGCTGATACACAATAATTATTGTAGAAACGTGGTCCGCCCCTGCGGACAGCAAGTTGTGTTTTGGTTTAACCAAAACCAAACGGTTTAACGGCAGCAAACGCCGATAAACCGTACCCAAACAAAGCTCCGAAGTCGCTTTGATAATGCAAAGAAAAAGTACAATAATCTTGATATTTATCTTAGACTGGCATCTGAGGATTACAGATAACATAGAAAGATCCGTCAAACGGTAGTAGGCTCGCAGGCGCGAAGTCAAAGCAAAGCTGGATGTCCTTCGGTAAACAGGAAGTTCAGGCAGCAGACGTGAAAAAAATAGCGTTTCCACCCCGAACCGAGCGGTTCAGGAACGCGTTTACCTACCAGTTCAAGGATATACCGTTATACTTCCCGCATCGGGCGTACCGTTCCCCACGTCCGGCGGATTGTGTGGATATACCTGTTTTGTATTTGGCTGATTACCATCGTGACCGCCTATTTTTATCGCACGTGACAACGCGGTGTTGCGGAAGGATACAACTCTACCATTTCCCGAATGACAGTCGACTAGACGGAATTACGGCCTGTGACCTTTTACGCTGCACAGCTGGCGACAGAGAGTGCCAAAACCACAAGGTTCGTTCCAATATAAAACAAAGACAGTCCAACCGAAACGGCAAGACTGTTCTGTCAGCGTTTTTCATATCCGTCAGCGGAATATAATCTTGTTCATTATAATTCAATACTGATATTTCCGTATTCTGTACCGCAATATTTGCCATACATGGATAACGTTTAGTTTCAGCGAAAATGTAACTCAGAATAAAAAAATAGAATAAACATGCATCTTATCGTGAGGTGCATATCCCTAATAAAACGGGTATCTCCCGCTGTGGAAGATACCCGTTATCACCGTCCAATCACCTTGAATCCCCCTAAGCATTTCAAGCGTCACTCGGATGATGATATGCTGCTGTCCCTATTCCGTGATTGCCGACAGATTGTCTGCGTTGAAATAAAGTTGTCCCTTTGGATATACACCCGGTTTATCGTATGCATCTGTCCCGGTGAACCATACCGATGCCTTATAGGTTTCGATGGCGGTTGCGGGAACATACACCTTGCACTGCTGCATATAGGAAACATTGGGTGAGAGAAGATTTCCGTCATAGTCAGTCATGTAGGTAACCTGGGGAGGTTCACTTCCCTTGAATGTCAGTTTCTCTACATAACCTGAGGAAGTACTCCAACAAAATGCACAGTCAGCCAACTTTTTGAGACTTGCGGGCAGAGTCACCTCTTTTATCTTGCTGATGCTGGCGAATGCACTCTCTCCGATTTCCTCCAAACCTTCGGGAAAAGCAATAGAGGTGATGTTTGAATTTGAACTTGAAAAAGCACGCGGACCCACTGTCTTCAGCTGGCTTGGGAGCACCAGCTTTCCTCCGCCTACCTGCAACGGGCATAAACAGAATGCGTCGCTACCTATAGAGGTTATATCATCCGGAAGTGACACCGTTGTGAGATTTACCTGATAAATAAAGCAATCGGCGGGTATTTCGGTTACGCCACCCGTCTTTATGGTGACGGATCGCAATGTGGGTGTCTCGTCGTCAAAACAGCCAAAAGCTCCCGAACCTATGGACTTCACAGATGAAGGGATGACTATATCTGTAAAGGGACACCCTTCGAAAGCCCATCCTCCAATACTTGTCACATTTGTAGGGATTTCTATCGAGGTAAGTCCTGCCTTGTAAAAGCAGCTGGCCGGAATCTCCGTAACACCGTTCGGGATTATTACGGAGGCCACTTTTGTGCTGTTCTCGAACATCCAACGCCCGAGCGTAGTGACAGTGGACGGGATATTGACGTATTCAAGACGCGTGCACTCCGCAAACGCGGAATTGCCAATTGTGGTCAGCCCTTCCGGGAGAATGACAGTATGAAGGGTTGAGTTGGAGGTCAGATTCATTGATTGGTAGAATGCCAATGCTCTCTGAGGCAGCTTCGTGATCGTTGCTCTCGACAGGTCGAGTACTTCAAGTGAGTTCATTTTCTCACGGATAAACTGGAAGTCGCTATCGGTAAGTGTACCAATAACGGAAAGCTGTTCTACGGTAGCCGGATCCGTTACCAGTCCCGACAAACTGCCGTTCGGGTTGTCGATGATTACCGTGCCCTGATACCATACAATACGAGAGGCGGAATGTTCCTGACCTTTCGTGTCTATGACCGTCACTTTCAGCAGCGCTTTATAGTCTGTCTTGTTTTCGGGTAGCGATAACTTCACTTTGGCGTTACCGGACAATACTCCTTCGGTGAAAGTCGGTTGTATGATTTTCACACTCCAGCCGGAAGTGGCGGCGGAACGAGTGGCGATATCGGCAGCGAAACCCTCGGAAGAAGTTACCGTTGCTACCAGAGAAGTGTAATCTTTTTCCGTAAGGCTGGAGGGTAGAACCAGTTCTATTTCATTGGCCGTTTCGGAAATATAGAATGTATCATAACTGTCGTCCGAAAACTTGATGTACAGTTCCTGATATTTTGGCAGTTTGATTTTTGCTGTACCGTCCGCAAGGGTGAATACCACATAATCTTCGTGGGTGTTGTCGACCCCGTCCTTTGCGAAAATAGCATCGCCCTGGTCACCGGTCGCCTTGACACCGGTCGTGGTCCAGTTCGTGCCTCCGTCTGTCGAGATTTCCCACTCGTTGGTGCCTGCATTGATACGTACCTGCGGAGCCACGGCATCCGCCCCCTTATCGCCCGTTTCACCTTTTTCTCCTGTTACCGGGATTTTATTATCACCGTCGAGCAGCCATTGTCCATTCACCGTCCAGTAGTATTTCCCATCGTTATCATCCTGTTTCACGCTGATAACGGGCGAGACCCCGGTTTCTCCTTTCTCGCCGTGTTTGATGGTCATGTTTCCGCTTTTGAGGAACGAGATGACATATCCTGTCCCGTCTTCGAGGGAAGTTACGCCAGTCACATAATCCTTGTCTTCAAGGGCGGATATCAGCCCTTGCAAAGAAGCGATGTTCGTGTTGACAGACTGCTGCCACTCTTCGAGGCTCGTCAGTCGGGAGCCATGTTCCTGCAGTTCCTTGCGGATGTCATCGATGTCGTCCTTCGTGCAACCGCTCATGCCCAGGAAGAGACCGCCTATAAGCAACACTGTCCAGAATTTACTCATTTTCTTCATGTTTTTTTCTTTTATGTGAATTGATTTTTGATATTGATTATTTTCTCTTTCGCTTGTTTACTTGATATGCCAGACGACCCCGATCTGCGGCACCCACATGGCGTTGTGCCTGGTCTTTCCGAAAGGCGTGCGGATCGCCTCGAAATGGTTGTCAGCCATCCACAGTACGGTGTTTTTCAGTTGCAGGTCGATACCGCGGCCTACCCGGCAGCGGAGCGTCAGTGCTCCACCCAGGCCCAACGACAGCCCGTCAGGAACGGTCGTACCGTCCGAATATCGTTTGTCATCGGCTTTCGTGTAAACATCGGCCTTGAAGAACTGCCCGTACACGGCAGGGGATACCCATACTGTAAAGCGGTGTTCGGCTGCCTGCCTGCTGAATATCCGGTTGAGATTTACATCGAAACTCAATCCCATGTTCACAAGTGAGACCTTTGAATAGAGGTCCCCGTAACGCTGCATGGCCTGCTGTTGCGGCACGTACCAGGTCATGCCGTCGGGAGCGAGCAGGTAATCCTGCGCGTAACCCCTTGCACCGAGCTTCCCGCATGTATAGTCCACCGAGAGTGACACTGCCAGCAAGTCGGAGAGCCTGTAGCCACCCTGTACGCCAGCGGCAAAGCCGATGTAGGTCTTGTCGGCGGACATGGAGAGCATGTCGCCCCAGAAGAACGGAATGCCCGCGTTCAGCCCTATGCTCCAACGGCAATGGCCCGGTTCTGCGGATGTTTCGGGTTGTACCTGCGCTTGAACGTCTTGTGTCGTAGTCTGCACATCGGTCGGCGGAGTTTCTCCTTCGGGTTCTTCCTGTCTGGTTTCCGCCACGAGTTGCACCCTCTTTTCCGGTTCGGGGGAGACTGTTACCGGCTTTTTCCTGCTCTCTCTCTTTTCGAGAACCGGCAGAGTGACTACCACCACATTCCGCAATTTCCCGAACATGCCGATCCGGTTGGTAGTGGTGAAATGCTCTTCGGTCAATCCCCGTCTTAAAATTAACTCCGACTTCACCCGGTTGCAGCGGATTTTGACGGTCTTCTTGTCGTCGCCGTAGCCGTCCACCCGAACGCAGCCCGCTTTTAGGGTGGCGGGGGCAAGCTGATTGCATAGGGAATCGAGCCTTGCCCCGTTGTCGCTCCACGGGATGTAGAACATATCGTTTCCGTTGACGAAACGGAATACTATCCGCGGCTCCGAAGAGCCGGATTGCTGAGCGCGGGCAAAAGGTATGCCCACGAACAGCAGGAGGCAGCACAAGGCTACTGGTCTAAACGATTTTCTTTTTCTCATATATTGGAGTTTGCAAAAAAAATAAAATGATATACATAATAAATAAACGGAATCGTAACAGAGAACACAACGTGTTTTCTGCCGCGAATCCGTCGGTGTGGGGATTGAATAATTGAAAATTGATAACTCTGCATAATAACATATGTGCCATAGTATTCTTTTCTTGTATAGTTATTCTGTAAATTGCCGGAAATGAAAGTAAAACCGAAAAGCGGTTCACAATACAAAACTAGATCTAACGCAATATGAAAGACCGACTGGCAAATGAATAAGTGATTTCATAAACGACTCCGGATAGAATACCAGTATAACTGCCTTCCTTATTTAAGGACTCGCCATCCACATTGGTTGCAGAAAGTGAATAAGAAAGTTCGACAGGCTCTTTCCCCTCACCGGACAGAGCATAATAGGCTGTTTCACCATTCCTCAAGATTACGCACCGTTCGCCAATTCGGGCGGAAAAACTATAACCGTTAAACCATTCGCTGAAACCTTCGGGCAACACCAAGCGTACACCAATGTTTATCATCGGGACAGAAACAGTGAGATAGTTCACCTTCTCCGCAACAATCGTGAATGGTTGTTCCTTATAAAAGACCGGTTCACCTTTTGCACTCTCATCCCATGTCTGACCATAATTGGAGGTATGCGCTTTCAGCACATATTTTCCCGCTTCCAATTCTATCTTCGCGGATGCCTCTGCCGTTCCCGCTTCATAGCTGACAACGGAAGTCCCATCCTCTTTCTCTATTTCGACGGCTAACTCCGCGTTGACGGCACGTGTATTTACAGATACTATCCCTACGTTACTTACTGCCAACGAGGCTAGGGACAAATACCCCCTTCCGACTGTCGCTTGCAATTCCTCCTCCCGCTGGCAGGAAGTAAACAGAAAAAATATCAACATATATAATAAGACATGTCTCATATCCATTATTTTGTATAATTCAACGAAATATCATCAATATAAAGCATACTCCCAATATGCGCGTTCCAACTACCCATTACAGGAAATGTAATCGACTTATTCTTATCAAAGTCACTGCTGGAAAAAGATGTTTTAGTAGTGGATAGGAATTGTACATAGACAGACGTTGCCTTTTTCTCCAAAGTAATATACTCCAATAGCACGGTCGCCTGCTTGAAATCGCTGTCAGCTGTCGAATAGGCTGTCGGAATAAATGTTCCTGTAGCAATTATCTCGTCTCCACTCCTTAGCTCAATATATGCTTTGAATTGATCACTGTTTTTAGGTATATATTTATACCAGAAAGCAAATTCTTGCGGACGAACTGCAAAGGAGTGCCCTGTCGTAACAATATCTTCCTCACCACTCCAACTATAGGTTCCCACAAACAAACTCCCGGCAAATGCACCTGCCGGATAAAGGAGTGAGCCTGTCGATGCATAACCACCTCCATGTCCGGAGGTATAAAGCAGGGCAGAACGATTCCCCCCATGCTTACTGTTCTCGTTATAACTGACACACGGACTCGTCGTAACCACCACTGCCGACACGGAATAATCCCTTGAACGCTCGTTATTAGTGGCCCACCAAATATCTGTTTCTCCACTCTTATAAGGCAGGAAATCATAATAGTCCTTATTGCCGCCAAAGATTCCCGTTTTTCCTACCTTATTGGCCTGCCAACTCTCCATATCCGAATTAGGTAACTGGAGCGGTGTTTCAAGAGTTGCGTTCGCTATATTGGAATGAATACAACCTCGATAACAAGCTCTTACTTTATAGTTTTTATTGGCCGGGATAGAACTAAAAGCCTGTCGGCGAACATTATTGCACTCCTGCCAGGTACTTCCTTCATCCGTACTATACTGGTAAACTAAATTTCCTTTAATCTTATCCGCATTACCTGACGTTACATTTATCTCATCAACCGTAAATTCCTTACTCCAGCAATTCACATCTTGCACGTTTACCGTAAACTCCGGCTTTATCGTACGGATCGTATAAACCTCCCCGTCTTCACTGCTCCAACGGTTATTCGCCTTTACACGAAGAGAGAGCTGATTCACCACTTCCGCACCGGCATTTGTCCGCAAATTGGCGGTCAAACCGGTCAGGTCAAGTACTCCGTCTGTAGAAGTGCCATCCAATGTAGGCACCGTAATTCCGGCATCCGTTAAAGTCGCGCGGTCTTCATCGCCCAGCATGGACAAGGTATATGTTTTATTCAAAGCCATGTATTGCTCATCCTGGAAATCAAGTGCAAACTCCACATCCTGCACGGGCATCGAAGCTGTATAACGGATAGCGACAGATGAAACATCCGCAGTCTCTGTATAAGTAAATGATGTAGCCCCTCCTTCAAATCCGGAAACTTTCGGTTTCGGCAGCCACTCCACCGGAATCGTTTCCTGAACAGTCGCCTTCTCTATTTCCACCTTGTCCACCGTCAGGATTGTTCCCGAAGTAACAGGCTGGGCGGAAAGTGAAAGAATGATGTGATCCGCCGCCCCAATAGCAGAGGGAAAATCTGTGGCTTCCAGTGTTGAAGAGACGCTTTTGCCCCCATCTTTCAATGTAGCGTAGAAAGATACTTTCACCCCGGAACCGGCACGGAAATAAGCGCTTTTTGACTCCGCTCCGGATAAGCGTATATATAAATTATCCACCTCCACCTTTACACCATATGAACTATACAGCTCTTCAAACTTGGCCTGATTGACATACCGGACAGAAAGCAAGGCATTGGCCACACTACAAGGTATCGTAACCGGTGTCTCGGCATCTCCCGCCAACTCCGTATCCACCACCCCCTCATAGTAGGGACTGTCCACAGCCAATAACGCATTGTTCCCGAAAGAGGCTCGCAGGCGATAGGTCCCGACAGGAGCCTCTATCAGGCCGCTTGTATAGGCACCGTCATAAATGGTAGCCTCTTTATCCAGTCTTGTAATCAACAGATGGAAGTTTTTGGCTGCGGGCTTTCCGATTTCCACCGGAGTGCTTCGTGACGTGACTGATACCTCGTCTGCCAATGAGACTCGGAAACCTCTGCCACCGGTGAGCGGTTCATCGCTATTACAGGCAAGACACAGCAAAAGACACGCGAATAAACCTTTCTTCACCACCTTTAAATTCCTTATAAGACTAAACATAAGATTGTTTCATTTTGTATCTAATCATAAATCAATTCAAAATCATCCACCCAGAGTTTACTACCTGTTCCACCGGTAAAATAATCCCCATATTTACTCGCAGTAGCTACTATAAGAATGTACTTGGGCGTACGATTCGTATAGCGGTATTGCAGCGTCAAGTCCAACTGCCGGTAAGTCGCATCAGAAGTGCCCTGTACCAATTCAGCATACGCAATGACATGCGTGTCGTTTTTTTCAAACAACTGTCTTTCGGAAGGACGGGTACGGATTTCCCGAGGCTTGTCCCAATCGGTTAACGCAATATAAATATGGCAAGAATCCGGCTGTCCTTTCAAATACCGATAAGCGTCATCCCCCACTTTGTCAATCGTCACCGAACTGTATTTATAATGGATACGAAGTTTGGAAGGAAACGAAGTGAACGGACGTCCGAAGCTCAAGACACCGTTCATTCCATCCGTTCTCACATAATCTCCGGTAAAAATGTTCCCCGCCGCAAATCTCATCATCAGATATTTAGATTCCAAATAAGCCGCCTTCCCCGTTCCGTTACTCGTTTCATCTGTCGGGACCGAATTGCTGTCACTGATTGTGGTGGCTCCACGGTTTCCCGTATCCCAAAAGGAAGTGCCTCCCGACGGCCAGGGATTCCACAGTTTCCCGTCCTGGTACCAATCATCAAAACTGGCATTGGTCAAAGGGGTAGCAGTGGCCGTAGCAAAAGACCGGACATCACCGGCCGTGCCATCCACACTAATCCGATATTGGTATGAAGTAGCAGGAGAAAGCCCCGTCAGCAATGCCGTATAGCTCGTCCCGCTAACCGTAATGGCAGAAGTCGCCAAAGTCGTCCACCCAGTCTCCGACTGCTTCTTATATTCCACCACCGGCGTTTTTCCTGATTGTATGTCTCCCTTCAACGTAGCGCTGGTCGTTCTGGTAAATATATTAGTGGAACCTGTCGAAACTCCTTCCGATTGATAAACAAAAACTTTCCACTCCCGACTGACCTCTTCCCAGGCGTGGGAAACCAAAAACGTGGCAGGTTGGGAGAAGTCATATGCATCATAAGTCACAGGATCAGGTATAACCGTTCCATGTTCTCCTCCCAATTGGAAAGCAGATACTTTAACGGCATTCAACGGCTGGTCTTTAGATACATAAACCGCCACATTCCGATTGACTGCATCTACCACGGCCTTCCCTATCTGGTTTTCCAACACAATATTACGGGTAATGATTTGTGTGACGGACACTGTCCACAAGTAATCCTGATAAGTCTTCAACGTGAACGTGACCGGTTTGGAAAAATCAACCCTTGTATCCGAAGAAGCGGAAAGTTCCGCCAACGATCCGAACCCAACTGTCGGGAAACTGGAAACATCATGACATTTTCCTGCATCCGGAATCAAGGTCACCCCATCGCTGACCGTAAACTTCGTGATGCGGAGTTGGGATAAATCCACCGAATCATCTACATACAACCGTACGGTACGTTTTGATTTGTCTATCACCGCCTGTGCACTGCCGCCTTCATCAGAGGCCCGTTGTCCCTCCACTTCCATCGAAATAATATTCCCTTCCACTATCGGATAGGGAATATCATTTTCTATTTTACAAGCCGCTACTGCCAGCACGCAAAAACATACATACATTAGTTTATTTATCATACATTTTGGGTTGTCGTTACAAATAGAATGTCATACCTATATTAATGGAAAACAAATCAAACTTGAAGTTACCCGAAGAGACTCTTCTTGATCCACTCTCCACCTGATTCGTATTCTGATCCTGCCATTTAAAATTAAACCCCATTACTCCTACTGAAACTTCCACACTTGCCCAGTCTGTGACGAAAGCCGTCAATCCCGGTGCAATACCGAGTTGCAAATGATGAAACTTCTCAAAAGTGCCATCATATTCCGTTCCCGCTCCGGTGGAGTTTTTACCCGTACTATACCCATAGGTCAGCCGTGCTTCATTGAAAAGCCCGAATATTTTACTCCTGCCTACAGGCATATAAGTCCGGACAAGGCCGGATACTTCATATTTATGTTGCAAATAATACAGATTGCTCAAATTAATATTGAAATCTTCTCCCAGATTAAGATCGAAGTTTTCCATATTCAAATAGGTACGGTTATATGTGAAACGTGCCCCGACTGCTATATTATCTTTGATGAAATAGCCCACGTACGGGCTTACTTTGAAAGTGTATCCCACGCCTTCCACGTCTTTCAGCACCAGGAAATTCAAATTGCTCTCGTCATGCTCAGAATAAGAAACCGTACCGCCAAACATCCATTGTCCTTTAGGGATGAACATGGAGTTCTGTATCTCCCTGTCTATACGCTTTGGCCTTCCCGCCTTCATTGAAGAGGCAACCGTTACCAGCAACAGTAAAATTAACGTTATTTTTACTTTCATATATAGAATGAGTATAACCGGAGAGGATTTTATATTCCTCTCCGGTTAAAGATTGTTATCAGAGATGAAGCCCTATTTAAGAGTCGGGGTATCTCCATAAACCAATTCCAAATCATCAAGATACATCAAGCTACCGGTACTGCCCGTAAAATAGTCCCCATATTTACTGGAAGAGCAGACGATAATGATATGGGTCGGCTTCGTAGTCAGAGTGCGGTATTTCAAATCAATATTAAATTCTTTCCACAAACCATCGGTAGAGACACATTCCGATACCGGAAGCTCACCGTAGGCTACAATGCCTGAATCATTCTCGTAATCGATAAATGTACTGGTATCCGTATTGTCTACCTGATAGGTTCTAGTCGTCAGAGCAATGTAAATGGAGCAGACGTCCGGTGTGGAACCGCTGATTATACCTAGATTTGAAGGTGTGTTACTACCCACATAATCAATTGTTCCGGCCGTATATCGGAAAAAGCCGTGTAACCGGGTTGGACGTGAAGTAAAAGGCTGGCCAAAATCAATCTTGGCGCCGTTTGTTCCTACCAGACTGTTGAAACTGCCTGCATACAGGCTTGCTGCAGCAAACTTGCCTATACCAAAAGCCGAAGCATATTGAGACTTCAATTCAGCTGATTTTCCACCAGCGGTATGCACCGTTACAGAATTGCCTTGCGTCGGATTCACATTCACCAGGGCACCGGCCCCTGTTGTTGTTCCTGGATTGCTTGAATCCCAGAAAGAGCCTCCATTTTCCGTGAAATAACCTTCAGATGCAGCATACCATGTTTTTCCAGATTGGTACCAATCATCCATATTTCCATTGACTAATGCCGTAGCCACTTCCGTAGTGAACGACACGGCGTCACTGATGTACTCTTCTGTGCCGTCACTGTATTTCAGACGATAAGAATAAGTAGTGTTCGGTGTCAATCCCTTTAAGGTGGCCTTGAACAAATCACCTTCTTTAACAGGAGACAGCGTAGTCCATGAAGAGGCTCCGCTTGTCTGATATTCAAAAGTCATCCCCGTATCGTCCAAAGTAGATGCGGATGAGACGATCTCTCCTTCCAGATAAGCGAAATTACTCCAGGCATTGGCAGCTTTCACTTGAAGTTTGGTAGTAGATTTGGTAGGTACTTCAAATGTATATGTATAAGTTTTTTCCGTACCATCGACAACCACATCCACGCCTCCATTGCCTGAAGATGCCACTTTGTAATTCAAAATATAATGGTCACGGGCTTTCACATTGATAATCTCATTGTTCTGTGAGAATTTCTCCCCCGTTTTGTTTGTCACCGCAATAGTGGCTGTCAAGTCACCTACCGGGAAATATGCGGACTTACCGGTAGTCCCCATTACAAAATTTAATGAATTTACACCTGGAACTTTAGAAGCAATGGTGGCCGCCGCAGATTGGAAGGCCTGGACGAATGTAGCGTCGAAATTAACCGTTACCTTCACATTCGCCAATGTACAAATAATATTTGCAGTTACTTCCTTGCCTTTTGGAATGGTTACTTGTGCAGAACCTGCATAATAAGGAATGTCAAAACCAGATTCAGAACCGTCAAAGCCATTGGAAGAGGCGTTGATCGTATAAGTACCGGCCTCCAGTTCCAATTGCACACCACTCAATTCCGTCCAGTCCGTTACACTTCTCACCACTTTATTGGAACTATCCAGGATTCTTACTGCAATTTGTTTGGGGTTATAATCGGCCGCAACCCTTGTTTCCTGGGTGATTACAGATACGAATGTATCCACGTTTACACGTAAATAACCTTTGTCGCTTACCGTTTCTTCATTCTGGCAAGACCAGATAATGAAAGAAAGCAGCAAGACTGATACTTTTAAATATATATTTTTCATCTTACTCCTGTGTTATTGTTACCTTAAATATGCCCGTCGCTGTTTTACCGTTCTTATCCGTTACCACAATATTGAATTCATGAGCCGATCCCGCATCTGTGGCGCCGGTTGCATTCAGGAATGTAAAAAATACACCTATCGGGAATGTATATTGGGTATCTCCATCATGGGGGGCGGAAAGACTTTCATCCACACTGACCAGCAGTCCATTAAATTCTGAATTATCCACCAAATCAACCCCCGTGATAAAACTTTGGCCATCCATTTTCAAATCCGCTAATATGGTATCAAATGCCGCATTACCACCTTTTATTTTCACCACGATACTTTCCAGACCGGCAGAAGCTCCAATTAATGCGTCTGCACTCGCAGGCATACCTGTTCCATTTGCCCCGTAGGTAACATCGGCAGGCAATGTTAATGTGGGACCTGTTGTTCCACCTGCTTCTGTCACCCTCACCGTCAGTGTCACACCACTTTCATTATCCTTAGCATCCACGGCCTTCAGATTAAACTTATGTACGCCAGTATACGTCTTCAACAGATTCAACAGATTGGTCAATGTCAGCGTATACTCAGTGATGCCTGTTGTAGGCAAAGCAAGATAAGAACTTAAGGCTGCACTGGCATCTGCTGATGTCAAATCAAGGCCGCCATTACCAGCCAGTCCCATTTCACCAGCTACACTTGCAAAAGAAGGATTATCAGACACAATCTGCAAATACAGATTCTGAATACCGGAAGGAGCCTTCATCAAAAGGGCCACATCGGAAGGCACGGTTCCATTCATTGCAAAAGAAATGCCATTAGCCAGATAATTTGTTCCGTTGGGTTCTGAAATGGTTATCGGCTTGTCCCAGTTGACCGGGATTTCCACTTCGTCTGTATGATCTTCAAATATAATATTCAATCCCACGTCGATACCGGTTACTTCTCCTGAAGTGGAAACTGCCGGTTTCATATTAACAATCAGCGTTTCACCTCCGGTAAAATATTCAGAGTCGTCATCATAATGTTCCGCCGCCTGGGATTTGGTAAATATACGGCTGTCACTCACTGTTCCCTTAGACGTTGTCCCTCTAAAATTTACCGTCATAGAAGCTACATTGTCACCAAACGCCCAATAAATGGCTGCGGGATTCGTATCTGTCTGGTCATATGACAATACCGTTTCGGAACCGTCATCTATGGTTATCGTCCATGCAGTAAAAGTGGCCAGAAACTCTGCATTATAATTCATCTGGATCCGGCTGTTCTGCATCTTGCAAGTAACCGTTGTTTGTGTTGTTACACCTGCGGTTACTGTGAAATCCGCACTTCCTGCATAATAAGGAACCGTCATTTTCTTTTCCATGTCACCCGGAGTATGTGAGGAAGCCGTGTAAGCGCCTACCGCCAACGGGATTTCTTCAGGTACAACAGAGGCAGTAGCATATTCTTTTGTGATGCCGGCTGTTGTCGTTCCCTCTTTGCCAACAATCGAAACGGGGAAATTACTTGTATTTACACTAGCGCGAGTTGCAGATTCAGAAGCCGGTTGTTTCACTGCAATGCCTACTTCCAACACTCCCATCTGCCGACTGCCACTATTATCGTCTTCCATCCCGCAAGATGCCAGCCCTATAATAGCGAACATATTCAAAGCCATAATATTTAATAGTCTCATGATTGTATTCTTCTTAAAATTTCTACTTTTCTTTATCAAATCCACTCTGACGGAACGATAATGTCCACATCATGGTCGTTAGTTGTCTCATCGATAGTCACGGCGACACCCAATTTCCCTGATTCATAACTCGGAGCGATTTTCAATGTCCACGCCTTATTCGGTGCCAAAGCATACGTTTTTTCCACGCTTGCAGAAGATATTCCCGTCCCATATTCAGCCTTCCGTGTGAACCGGATAGTCGCTTTCACCACTTCACCGGCTTTGTTCACTTTCAGATACCAGGGGTCTGTGTCAGCTTTCGCCCAAGTAACGCTTGTCTCAATCTCAGCCAACGCTTCCGTTTCAAATATCACGGAATAGTCACTGAAGTAAGTGCCCATTGCCCCATCAAAATCAACAGAGACTTTCGCACAAGTCGGAGCACAAGCCACAGACACTGTTTGCTCATTGCTTTGTACGGAAAATGTAGCGGCACCTTCCACACGGAATCCATTTCTGGAAGAAACTTTTTCCGTTCCATAAAAGGCTTTCAACGTATACGTTCCGTTATCCAGTTCCAAGGGGATTGACGGCATATCAGCGTATGTGAATTCATGAACAGGCGTTGTCCCGTCACTTTTTAATATTTGTACCGTGTAATTGTTCTTGTCCTGATAATCGGCCAAATTAACGGAGCGGGTAGTAGTCACTCCAAAATCAACTCCGGTCGACATCCCCAAACGTATGGTCCCTTTTCCATCAAGAATGTCGTTTTCTCCATTTTCCGAAGAACATGAGACGATGCTCACAGCCATCCCCATCATGCAACTTGCTAAAAACAATCTCATTTTTTCTAACTTATTCATTTTTCTATTTTTTTAATCGGGTGCAAATGTAATATATTTACTATATGTCAACAAGGGCTATTTTTTGTATTTTTGTCCGATTTTTCATTTCATTTTTTAGCCAAGCGTATACAATAACTTTATATACAGTAATATATAAGGTGAAGCATTCATTTTGCATATTCTTTAAATTTCCTATATTTGCAATACAAAGTGCGACAAGAAGTCGTACAAGTAATTGTTCAGCGTAATGTCTGGACCTGTTGTTCCGTCAACAGTAGCCTAGAGAGGCGTGCTTTACGAGCAATTGTTTGGTGCGAAGCCCTCTTGACAATATGGTTCTATGCAGAAATATCCAATACATAGACTGTTAGGCTGACCGATATGAGTAACAGATGTGAACCGCTGCATCGTAACAAATGAATAGCTTACGGATATTTACAAACTATAGCCAAAAGGTGGCAGTCAGGACGTTCGCCCCTTCATAGGATGAATACTTCGAAAGACGGAAACTCAAAAGTGCCCGTCAGCATGCGTAAAGAAAACTTTATCGGAAACAACTCATCGCAAGATGATTATGAGCCGATTTAATTTTATGAGAATTGAATTTAGAATTATCGGAGCTGTATGCGGTGAAAGTCGCACGTACAGTTCTGAATGGGGAAAGCGGCAGCAATACCGCCAACCTACATAACATAACAACAAAAAAGGGAAAGAAATTATGGAAGAGCAAATACCCAAAATAGATTTACCGGAAGAATGGATTGTCGCCGGAGCAGAAATAAAAAGAGAAGTGCTTTGTTTATATACAAACTATCCGGTATGCCTGAAATGTGAAATGCTGATACTTTGCATGGAAGGTGAAATAGAGGCAACGGTCAATATAAATAAAGTACATGTACAAGCCAATGATTTTGTGGCGTTAATGCCGGGCAGTATCTTCCAAATCCACAGGGTGGAAGGAAAGTTGAAAATATACGCAATGGGATTCTCACATAAGTATATTAAACGAAACAATCAGTTACAGAACACATCGGAAATGCTCTATTGGGCATTGGGAAGGCCTGAACTCTCTCTCAAACCTGCAAGCGCAAACATGCTTGAAGAGTTCTTCCTCTTCCTAATCAAGGTCTATAAATTTGTAAGTGAAGAAAACAGAATGAAGATGACCGACAATCTCTACAGAGACGTCCACACATACATTTCTCTGTTATACAAGAATAAAATGGCAAGTCAGATCCCAAAGTCAAAAAACGAGTTGCTTTGCAGAAACTTTATGCAATTGGTGGTTTGTCATTACGCGCAAACCAGAAATGTGGCGTGGTATGCAAAAAAACTAGGTATTACACATGCCTACCTTTGCTCCATTGTAAAGAAGTCTACAGGAAATACCTGTATGAGTATAATCTCAGGCATGGTTATCATGAATGCAAAGTCACAGCTTAAACTTACCGGTCTTTCCGTTCAGGCAATTTCCGATTCTTTGAACTTTGCTGATATTTCATTCTTCGGCAAATACTTTAAACGATACACTGGAATGAGTCCGTTAGAATACAGGAATAAAGGCTGAAAAGGAGGGGTACGTTCCATATAACAAACATAAAGAGACAATGCCAGTATTGAATTCCCCTTTTTTCACCTGATAAAAAGAAGGAACCTTTTCTGAAACCTTTTGCCCATGAAAAAAGATTGCCCAGAGTCTTGACATAACCTCCTCCCGGGCAATTTATGGCCTTGCCCTAATCTCCCGAAAAAACGCTGCCCTTGATCCGGTCGAGAGGATTCCGTCCATTTTCCAGACAAAGAGCGCCACGTTCTTTGAAAACTCCGTTTTACGTATCCTTCTAAAGACATACATAACATCAATGATTGTGGCGAAGACGTCAGATACGTATGTCCATACAACAATGGGGCATAGCAAGGGCACAATAGACATACCACACAATACAGTTGATAGCGAAGCATGGATATCGTCGCGTATCGGGGGTATTTCGCTACAAGGGTGTTACGGATATACCGGCCAAATGGTCAAGACAAAGAACGGACGGCCATGCGGAACAAAGACCGTACACTCATTCTGATACAATTCAATATTTACCGGAGGATCTTGACCATCTCAACCGGCTGTTCCTGAATCTTGTCCAACGGTTGCGACTGGTATTTTACCTTTGAAAAGTCGATAGTTCCCAAATCAATGCAACGTATTGAGTTATTATAGGCTGTCTTGTAGTAAACCTTCCGGTTACTCAGGTCTATAGCTGAAGTCCATTGCGTGGCACTGGGAATGTCCGGAATGTCTCCCTGCGCATGTTCTATGCCGATAGGAATGTCGAAATTATTAAGCAGATGGAAACATTGCTGCACAGTGTCAAATCCTGTGGCTCGTTGCGGAGCTGTCCCCCGGTAGAAGGCGGCACGTACAAATCTCGAAGGAGGCGTGGCATCACCCGGGATACCGAGAAACCCTGAATTGCCGCCTGTCGGTTGCAATGTGATTCCGCCCAACTTCCTCACGGAAGCGTCACCCGGATAAAGGTTGACATAGTTGTTCAAATTAGTAAGCTGCCATTCAAAGCCGGGGGCATTTGTCAGCACCCCCACTTCATTTTCATAGAAATGCGGCACACCACCCACTATTTCCAGCACAACCTGACGACCCGAGGGTTCACCAATACGCCAATGTACGACCGATTCCTTTTCCAGCCCCACGACATGTACAGAGGAGAGGGCTTCCTTTATCCCGTCAATAGAGGAAAACTGCGATAGCATCCACTCTGTCACCTGAAGGTCGGCCAGTGTCCGCCTGTTCTGTGCAGGGTCATACGTCCCATAACCGCCATAACGGGGAAAGAAAAACAATCCGGCCGAAAGCCCCGCCTCATTGATACCCTCGGCTATAAATTCTTTTTGGACGACAGTCAGACCGACCACGCCGTACTTCGCCGTAAACGTCAGACCATTGGTGCCTGTAGGTGTGAACGATGTAAGCTGTTCCCCACGTGGAATAATCACATATTCGCTTTGCAACACGCCGCGTGACCATTCAATCGTACGGGCCTGTACATAACTGCCATCACGGGCTGTCAGAGAAATTCCCGTACAAGCTACGGCCTGAAAAGTGCTGCCATATACGGCAGCGGCCCCTAACAATAAGTTTTTTGTTATCTTCTTCATTCTTATTTATTTGTTTCTTTCTTTGTTAAAACTCCATACTGTATAAAGACAACAAAAAACGGTTATTTTAGTTTGCTGATATCCTGGAAATTTAAAAAAATATAATCTGCTTGAGATACCCGATACATGTGTTATGCTAACTGCACCATCTTTTGCCAGAACAGAAGTGTCGCTTTATCACCCGAAATTGCGTTTTTTTATTCCATAAGAAGATACAATGAAGAAGAAAAAGCAAGCAAAGAGCAGCAGGTGGAAAACGGTAAATAAAGGGGCTGTCCAAAAGTCGGACAGCCCCTTTGAGAAAAATGTTAGTGCCCTACCTTCGCCTTAGCAATTCGGGCAAATATGTATCATTACTGGATTGCAACACTGTTGATAGTCAGCTTGCCTGTGCTACCGAAAACAGTGCGGCCATAGAGATGACGTACGGGGCTGGCATGGAAATCAGCCGGAGCATTAAGAGTAGAACCATTCCAAGTCATAGAGATAGTGTTGTTTCTATCGGTGCAATTGGTGATTGTCACCTCGCCGACGTTGGCTGTACCCACGATGGCACCGGCACGCCAACTGCCGTCGTTGGCAGTAAGGGTGCAGTTTTCAACAACACAATTTTCAATAAAGTGGTAAGTAGCGGGGTTATTTCCTGCATGACCAATGATACCACCTACAGAACCGTTGGCAGTAATCTTACAATCGAAAACTTCGCAATTCTTCACATAGATGTAAGTATCTACCGGACCGTCATTCTCATTGTTGTAGCCTGCAGACCAACCGATGAGACCGCCAATGCGAGCTGAATTACCATTGGCAGCGGTAATTGTTACATTTTCAGCCTTGCAGCCATTCAGTTCAATGTATGGCATTGAGTCGATTGACTTAATGAAGGTGCCGAATCCTTGGTTGTTGTCAGATGCTATCATCTCGCTGTCCTTGATGGTCAGCTTGTTGATGATGATACCTGATGAACCGGCGAAACCACCCTCAAAGAGAGAAGCGTTGAGACCGGAAATGTAGTGACCGTTGCCGTTGATAGTAATCTTACCTGCCCCGGTGTAACCCTGAACGGTGATTGACTCCCAATTTTCGCCGTCAGCCAAGATGATGTCGTCTTCAATATTGATAGTGTTGTCACCTGCACCTGATGCAGTGAATTGAGTGAGCAACTCCTTCAATTCAGCTGCTGTCTTAACAGAAACTACATTTGCAGGAACGTTCAATGTACAAGTTCCTGTGTTGTTTTCGATTGTAGAGTTCTCGTCACGACCAATGATGTGACCTGCATTATAGCTTGACGAACTTGTGTATTTCTTATAATTGTGTGTTGCATCAACAGTTACATATACAGTTGAGCCGTCTATCTTGTTGCCCTTCACGATACCGTTCTGTGAGCAGCCTACGATACCACCGAGGTCACGATATGCCTTAATAGTGGTGTTACCACCTACTATACAATTAAGAACTTTATCATTAGGGGAAAGATAACCAACGATACCGCCGGCCTTGTCACCGTTGTCCCACTCACCGTTTACGAGTTCTGTTGTAGAAGTAATGGTCGAGTTGGTTACTTTACATCCCTCCACGGAAGCCCCGGTATTGGCACCGATATAACCTACGATACCGCCGACATAGTGGGTAGAGCTGATTTCGGCATTGTCAACATTTACATTCTTCACATGGCCGGTGATGGTGCCGAACAGACCGGCAGCAGCATAAACCGGCTCGGTGGTTTTCACCTTGAAGTTGCTGATGGTTTTGTTTTGACCATCGAATGTACCGGCAAATGAGTTTGAGGGATAACCGGAAACAGTGTTGTCACCGATAGGCTGGATATAATTGCCACCGCAGTCGATGTCGTTCTCCAGCTTGATAGTCTTACCGGTGAAATTGTTAGGCGTACCGGCAGCACGTGTAGTGCCGGGCTGTTCGCCACGGGTTTGCATAGCCAGCCAGTTGAGTTCGTATGCACTTGTGATCAAGTAGTTACCATTTGCATCCTGCTTGGGCTCCTTGACGAAAACACCGTTCCAAGAGAGGTAATCGGGCTCTTCAAATTTAGAGTCGATAACAATGTTGAACTGGGCCGGGTTGGTGAGCACCGCACCGATGATGTTGGTGCGATAGTTGCGCTGTACGGGCACGTTCTCGAAAGTAATAGTGTTCTCACTACCGTTCTCGGGCTTGAAGGTAAACTCTACATTGGTAAGAGACTTCTCCGAATCCTTGTCACCTACCAAGAGGTAGTTGAGGGCAAGGTAAGTGTACTCTTTTTCTTGGCCGTTGACAGTAACCTTCAGCTTTTCTGTTTCTTCAGGAATATTGGCCAAAGAATAGGTCACTTCGATAGGTTCACCCACCACCTTGTCTGTAAGGGCGTTGAAGGTGGTATAGACACCAGTCACCTTTACCTTTGTCTGCTTTACTGTGATGCCGGCAGCCGTTGCAGCAGCGATGTCCTCGTTGGTAGAACCGATGTTCAGCTGGGCGAACGGACGGTAGAGGATAACCTCCTGATTGATGTTTGTGTTGGCGGTGGTCACTTCCACACTGGCGGTGAAGGCATCGCGGTTCTCCGCGTTGCAGGACTGATCGGTTTTCACTTCGATGGCCTTCATGTTCTCGAGGTTGTAGGCATCCGCAGCCTCGTTATAAGCGAAGAACACAGCCTGATACTTCTGACCTTTGGCCAGACGCACGTTGTAGGTAGCCGTCTTGCTAGTCACATCTACTGTCTTGCGCAGTTCTGACAATTCCTCTCCATTGTAGAATATGGCGCAAGCCACCTTGTCAGCCTGAGTTCCGTCACCGATGGCACGTGTCAGGATACCCTCAGGAGTCTCGATGGAGAAGGACGCATTGACATAATCTCCACTCGCCAAAGAGTTGTTCAGCTCGTCGTCTGAACACGATGTTGCCAGCAGTCCCACTGCGGCAAACATTCCGAACAAAATTTTCTTTGTCATAAAAATTAAAATTTAATGTAAAACGTAATGTTTGTAACTATGAATTGTTTTTAATTTCTTCTATACCATATCAGACTTGATTAAGGTTACTCAAAATATTTCGGGTTAAAGGATTATCAGGTTATACTCACCGTCAAACTCCGGATTGATGACCAGTCCCTTGGTGGCTTCCTGCATGAGGAACGAACCGCGCAGGATGGTGTGGCGGCTTCGCATGAGCGGGATGCTTATCGGGTCGGTGAGCGAAATCTGTTTGCCGTCTTTGTTGTAAATGGCTATCTGCGTGGTTACCGATGCGTCCTTGCCGTTGATAAGCACATAGTCGAAGCCAATGGAGGCTTCCGTCTCGTTGAGCTGTGTAATCTTGCTGGAAAAACTCACACCCGAGGAAGAATCGACCGGTTTATCCAGGAACATGTTGTAGGCGCAGGGCATGAAGCCGGTGTAGTAGAAGACAATCTGGTAGTCGTCGGTATCGACGTCTCTGGATGGAGTTTTGTCCCCAGCCACTTCTGCAACCTCACCGCGCGCGAGGGCATTCTGCACCTCCTTGTCGATAAACTCCTTCAGGTCGGTGGAGATGAACTCGTATTTCGCCAGCGGCCGCTGCATGGTGACGTCCACCGTATCGGGGGTATGCACCGCAATGCTGGCAGCAAGCGAGATGTCGGCACTGCCACGGAAAGCATCCCGAAGGTCGGTATTTCCATGATGCTCGCCCTGCAGGGTCATCTCCACAAAGTTGTCGGTGAAGTAGAAAGGCGTGTCGGATGATATTTCACGCATATCTGCCCACACCATCACCTTGTAGTCTCCCGACGGCAGGGCTGCCGTGAGCGTATTGTCGTAACCATCATATACGGACTTCTCATAGACAAACTCCTTGACGCATTGCTGCGGTGATACCTCCCGTCCGTTCTGCAAGGGATATACACGCACCACATAGCGCATGATACCATTGTCGCTCATGCTTGGTGCCGGATCGCCCAACGACATCTCTGCCACCTCTGTTTTTTTCACGGTATGATGCCATGGGGTCATGTCGGTATCAAAATTCAGGCGTATCACGAACGGCTCGTTCTCGGGTATATCGGGCATTTCGTGTACGTCACAGGCTGTTATCAAACCGCAGAGCGACAGGGCAAGCGTCAGGTTCCTGAATAGTTGTAAACGGGATTTCATCGCTTGCCTCCTTTCCTAAAGGTATCGAAGGTGTAGGCTATGGAAATATTCAGTTGGTCGAGACCCACATAGGTCTTCCTGTCGGTATAGGCCAGCAGGCCGTTATGCCCGTTGATGAACTTGTCGTATTTCGCAGGATAAACGCCGGCGCCAACCGAGAACTCCATCTTCCAGCGGCTGTTTCTGCTCAGCGGCAGACGGTAGCCGATGCTCAAACCGCCACCCCAAGCGGGAGTTTCGCGGCTGTGGTCTTGCGTGCGGTAGTCACCGCCGGTGGCAAAGTTGTAGTATGCCAATCCCAGATGTGCTCCGGCAAATAGGCCATCGCTCTCCTCGCTGAACCAATATCTCACCTCAGGTTGAATGGCAAGTGTACGAAATTTCACCTTATGTGAGAAATAGTTCCACGCAGAGTAATAAACCGGCAAAGTCACTGACCAGTGGTTGGCTACGTCCAGTTCCGCCGCCACGTTGGAAATAGCAAACGCCAGTGCTACTGCGTTGGTCTTGATATACCATTTCGGCTGCCATGACTCAACTGTGGACATCACTACCCCCGACTGAGGTATGCTATCTACCTCATTATGTATAAGGGTATCTGTTTCTGCGGGCTGCGGTTTGACTTCAACGATAGTCGGTTGCAGAATGCCCTCAACCACCTTAGGTTGCGGTTTATGGAGGAGCAAGAATACGGCACAAGCATTGCGCATATCGGGCAGATAGTGGTTCACCAGCACCTGATAGACTTTTCCTTTATACATACGCTTGATGACATTCATTGCAATCGAGTCGTTGTACATATTGTCAAGCTGATCCATTCTTGAAAGAATGACACTTTGCAGTGTGTCCTTGTATTGTTCGGGGAATGAGTAGTCAACCATTGCTTTGAGCTTGTTCCAATGTATCAGGCTGTCGTTATAACAAATGATGGTGTCATTAATGCTTACCTTAGAACGAATCAACTTTTCAAGACACAGAATGCGTCGGTGAGCCAGACGTTGGTTCTTGATGAAAGACCCTTCAGGTGATGCTGCACCTGATAACTCTATGCGCGTGATGCGCGTGAGCGTGTCATTTTTTAGTGTTTGAACAAAATGGTCAAACTTTTTCAACTCTTCGGCATTCCTGCCATAGGCAGTGTCGAGTTCATAACTGTTGACCTTGAAGTTGAGCATCACTTTAAAGTCCTCTTCTTGGGCACGGGCGATATTCAGACAGAGCATGATCGCCACAAAGCAGGTAACGATATGCTTCACCCCTCTGCCGAACATGGTTATCAGGAACGGCTTTTTTTCGGTAAACCGACCTTTACCGATAAGACCGACTTCTTGTGAACTTCCGTATGTAATTGTATATTTCATGTTAGCTTAATTTTTTATTTCCTCAACAAATGCACTCTGTATATAGGCAAATTTTCCATTTGCCTATCGGCACAATCAATGGATTCTTCTCGACTTGACTGTCGAAATGGGAATAGCGATAGTAAAACAAAAGAATAGGGAGGTTTACGTTGTCGTAAACAAAGAACTTGCTTCCTTCTTCCGTACTATAAGCGAAGAAGATGTTGGAGAAGCGCGTTCTACACACTTGCGCTTTCCGCCAATTTCTTTGACATAGGTAACTGGCAACCGTTAGATAGAAAACGGTTTTGCCATTAGCCACAATAAAGTTGTACGCCCTCTTCTCGCGACCATAGGTGGTGCGAAGAGCATACCAGTGAGACCTGTATGATGGTGATTTTGATGTAGTCTTTCGTTTCGGGAAAGCGCATTTCTGATGGATACCCCCTGTATTCGAGTCTCCGTCAAAACTAACTTTTGAACTTTTGGGAGAGCATCGGAGGTAAGTACAATGCAGGGAGGACTTATTCCCCTTCCTTAAATTAACATATTCAAATGCAATTACATCAATATTCATATCGAGCCAACTTTATTCTAGACTGAATTCAGTTATGACACAAAAAAAGACGTGGATTCGTCCTGTTGTCCGTTCCACATCCTGAGGCTCTAGCAATTGCCTATTTTGGTTGAACAGACAACGTCAGAGCCCACGCCGATATGACTTATACTACCGCTATGAGATCCATATAAACAGAATACATTGTACCCATAAGAGTACAATTCATGCCTACAAGACCTCAGCGAGATTGATATAATCACACCCGGGACATCTACCGTTGCTAGGTTCAAGACCAAAATATTCTGTGATTTGCTAGATTACAGGATGTCTCAAACACAGCGTCAAGTAAACGCCTTCAATATGTCTTGGATTATGCTTTCCCACCCAAAGCCCGCTTCGTATCAGCTATGTCACTTTCATGACCTTGCCGTTACAGGCTCGGCGTGGACTATCCATCCTTTCGCCTACAAAGACACGTCTTTCTATGGCGGAAACTGATGAATTGCGATAACCCGATACAAAGTTAACAATATTTTAATACAAACATAAATAACAGAAAGAAAAATTTAATTAATTCTCAACTTTTGCGAAGTTTAATAGATTTATTGTGAAATATTTAGCAAATAAATATTTCACATCCAAGGTATATTTTCATCAGATTTGAATGGAATCTATACTTCATATGCTCTAAAAAACGGAATCGGGCTACAATATGGGAACAGATTTTATAGCATTATTGTTTTTATCAAATTAAAAAATCACCCAATTAATCAAATTTTATTAACGTAAAACAATTTGAGATTTATGTAAAATGCCTTTTGGATTATTATAATCATCCATAAATGAATTTTTAAAGACTGATAAGACGTCTTGGTATGATTTTTCACTTGCTACAACAAAATAAGCGGTTACTCCATATGTAAGTGATCGTATATAAACTAAATCTTCAAGGGAGGAGGGTTCATTTATGAATATTGATTTTGAAGGTACATCCATTGAGATAGTAAATCCTTTAAATAGAATTTACATAGGCTTTTTATGTGTTCTATATCAAATTCTTGTAGCACAATTTTTTCAAGTGTATTACCAAAATTTTTATTGTCAGGAAAACATGAATTAATATGTGACAAAGATTTCAGTTCTGCAAATTTTACAATATATGGCCTTGTGGGGAAAGTATAACTTTGGTATTCCTCAGATCTCAATGCGTCTTTTATCTTTTGTAAGTATTCACTTCCTTTGGTCACTTCCATACAAGTCGTATATGGTATGGGGAAGTCAAAGGTCAAATCTACAGGATATTTCTCACTAACAACTTCTTTATCAAATGTCGTTACAAATGTACTTTTAGGGAACACAGCTCCTACATATATAAGGGCTGTTGCTAAACACGGCCAACCTTGTATTCCTAAATATTTAGTATCAACGATGAAATCATTTTCATCTTTGCTGTTATCAATAAGAAACTCCCATTGTGGCGTAAATATTGTTTAAACAGTGTCTTTGGGAGTCTGTGGCAAGGTGACACTATTCTTACCGGACAAATTCTCTTTCTTTTCACAAGCTATAAACAAAGAGGAAGTTATCATACATAATAAAAAACAAAAATCTTCTCATTTTACAAATCCATTTGAATCTCACATTGTCATTTATTTGGCCGCTAAGGAACTAAAATGATATGCAAATTTATGTAAAATATGTAGGATTTCTATTTGTAAGAAAAGACTTTTTTATTGTAATATCAAATTATAACTATTTGAAAATCAACAAATGTCATAATCAAAATTTGTAATGTTGCAAGTTTTCATTATAGCGGTTCTTTTGCCTTTTATATGCGCAAATCTTAGAAGCTTTCGGCAAAGTTTTCGCCGGAGGATTGACCTAAATGCGTTAAAGGACCTTATTTAAAATAATATGGTTTATGATATGAGCAGTAGGCAGAGTTATTAGTTGCACGTTCAGTACAATTAGGATATGCGCATTGACTATCTCCTGTTATAAATTCAAGTATAGTTGAACATGAAGAAAACAAAAAAAAGATTAGGAGTAGAATTATAAGATATTTTATTTCCATATATGATTATATTTCTTTTTTATTCATGATTATTTTTTTACTATTTTAGCTCCAATCCAGCCATTACCGTCTTTGGTATATACAATAGCTTCACATGACACAATTTCTGGCTTTCCCACAAAATCATTATCACTAAGATTAGCGCCTGGAGTTGTTTTATCCCCATTTATTTTTAAAGAAAATACAACATTTCTATAATATCTAAGAAATGTATCTTTTACCCTGTATCCTCCTTCATTCCAAGAAAGGTCATTTCTTGAGAAATAACACATTAAAAAGTATATTTGCGCATAAAGGTCATCTCTTCATCAGAAACGGATGTTTTACATAATATACTGGTAATCACTATAATTTAAAATTGCAAAAACTTGTTTGCTTAACAAAAATATGTTTTTGAATACAGTCCATGAAAAATCTTATATTCCAATGAATTACAATTCAGGATTTTGTTTACCTTTGCATTTGGCATCCGTTTCTGATGAAGATACGGATGTTTTTGTTTGACAAATAAATATCTATAAATCATTAATAATCAATCCGTTTACCCGCTCAATAGTGGATGTGTCAATCGAAGCCAGATATATCTGTGGGGTGGCTATGGAATCATGTCCGAACGCATCCAAGATGACATTTACGGGCACGTTCTTTGATTTGGCAATGGTCGCCCAAGCGTAGCGGCTGGTGTGTGGGAAATAATCGCGGAAGGTGGTATGCAGCATCAACTTCCGCTGGGTAGGCATTCGGCAGACCGGCAGCAGGAGGTAGTGAAAACAGCTCCTCTTATAATGGTGGGGGGGGGAGAAACCCTAAGATTATCTTGTTTTTTTCACCTGCAAGTCTTATATTTGCATTACAAATGCGTCCTTTGAATGTATGCAAGATGAAACAAGCCGCTGAATTTCGCTCGTTTCTAAATAGTTACCTATCAAATGAAAATAATACGGGAACTGTTTTATTTTCAGTTAGATAGCAAAAGTATTGTGTTTCGCGAGGTAGGTCGTGACGCGTGGAATGCCTGTCTTATGGGAAATTTTATAAAGTATCTGATTACATTCGGTGACAACATCCCTTACCAGTTTTACTCTTTCAAACGGATTTTCTTTTCCGGTAGCGAAAGGAAAAATATAAGTTTCAGGTGACTTAGGTGGATTCCCCCATTTCTCTATTATCTTTTGCATCTCGGGCGTGATGACTGCATGGATAATCTTACTGTGTTTGGTGTTTCTGGCTGTTTTTGCACGTATGAAGCAGATTTCTCCATTGATGATATTGGAGTACTGTAAGTATAATAAATCACGAAAATTAATGCCATTACATAAATAAGAGAAGAACCACAGATCACGATAAATTTCAGTCTTTTGGGTTCCATCATTATAAGTAATAATTTTCTTTATTTCTTTCAGGTTTAATGCCAATTTGCGTCCACATCCAGTGGGTACTTCATACTTTCCTTTTCCAAAAGGATACTGACTTTCTTTGATGATACCATCTTTACGTGCTATATTGAGAATACATTTGAGATTTCTGAAATAAAATCCCATGCTGGAGTAGCTGATTCCTAATGCGGATAAGTGATGTTCAAAACGGTTTAACCAGTTGATGGTAATTTCATGAAAAGAAATGTGCTTTCCTGCAAACTGTTCTATTTTGTTTAATGAACCTTTATAAGACAGATAAGTATTGGCTTGTCCATTTTCCTTTAACTCCTCTAACTTCTTATGAAATAAAGTATTCACTGAAAAATCGGAATATCTACCTAAGCGTGCATTTAAGATGTCAAAATGAAATTCACCCTGAAAAGACAGAAATTCAACTTGCTGTCTGATTAGAGAAAAACTGTTTTCGATGTTACGTCGTATTTCGGATAGGTGCCGGCTTTTGGTGTGTGGTAATGCTTCCCAGTCTTTAATGGAAACTTCTTGTCCGGTAGAATAATATTTCTGCCTTCTGTTGTGGATAACTTGTACTTTTATGGGGAATAATCCATTCATCTTTTGTTTCCTTTTATCTAATACAGTGAGTACGGAAACCCCATCTTTAGAATATTTATACATGGCTTTTTAAATTTGTTGGTTATTAACTATGAATTGAAATTGTATTTAGCAACATGCTATTTGCATACAAAGTTGATAAATAAGGTCCATATTAAAAGATATTTGAGACAGTATTAACAGAAACATAGATAATATTGATAATCGTCTATCTTTCTATTCCTTACTTTTGTAGTGCTAACAATTTAACAGAATAATATGAAAAACAGATTTCTTATTTTATTGAGTTTAGCACTCATTATCGGACGAGGTGTTATTTATGCAAATACCTCAATGGTGCGTGAGCGCATAAACATTAATCGTGACTGGCGTTATCAGATAGATGATCCGGATGGGGTGGATGCTGCATTACATTACTCTCAACTAAAGCCTTATTTATTACCTTGTGCCAACGATTTTATTATATTCGGGAAGCAGTATCAGAGACCGGAAGGTAATCCGGGAGAAAATATAGCCTATGTAAAATCTGATTTTGATGATAGTGGATGGAGACATCTGAATTTACCTCATGATTGGGCCATTGAAGGCCCTTTCAATATTGACTATAACGGTTCGACTGGAAAATTACCTTATTGGGGGATACGCTGGTATCGTAAAACACTGGAGTTATCGCAGGATGATGCCGGGAAACAAATCTATCTCGATATTGATGGAGCGATGTCATACGCTTCCGTGTGGTGTAACGGGCAATATGTGGGTGGGTGGCCTTATGGCTATGCTTCTTTTCGCCTTGACTTAACACCTTATATAAAGCCAGGACAAAAAAATGTATTAGCTATTCGATTGGATAATCCGGACGATACTTCACGTTGGTATCCGGGTAGTGGTATTTATCGGAATGTATGGTTAGTGAAAACGTCTCCTGTTCATGTGGAGCAATGGGGAACTTTTGTGCGAAACCGGCAGGTTGATTCAGAAAGTGCTGTTATGGAAATGGGAGTGAATATTGAGAATCATGCAGGAAAAGATGTTCAGGTAAAGTTGCAGACAAGTGTATATCTGCAGGGAAAGGATGGGCGTCCTATAGGTGAAGAAGTAACTCAAAGTACGACTAAGGATATTGCGATTAAAAAAGATAGCTGGTCGAGTGCCCGCTTTCAATTTAAAGTAGATAAACCGAAGTTGTGGGATATTGATACTCCGAATTGCTATGTAGCGGTCAGCCGGATATTCATGGATGGAAAAGAAATGGATAATTATGAAACTCCTTTTGGCATTCGTACAATTGAATTTACTCATGACCGAGGTTTCATGCTAAATGGACAAAAAGTAGATATTAAAGGTGTGTGCATGCATCATGACTTAGGTGCTTTGGGTGCTGCTTTTAATGAAGTGGCTGCCGAAAGGCAGTTACGCATCATGAAAGAAATGGGTGCAAACGCCATTCGTACTTCACATAATCCGCCGTCACCGGAGTTGGTTGCTCTCTGTGACCGTATGGGCTTGATGATGCAGCTTGAATTAGCTGATACTTGGCAAAAAGGGAAACGTAAAAATGATTATAATCTTCTTTTTGATGATTGGAGTGAAGCAGATATGCGTTCGTTGGTACGTCATTATCGTAATCATCCTTCTGTCATAATGTGGAGTATAGGTAATGAAATGCCTGATCAGACGACTGATCAGGGAATTATAATAGCTCGTAATCTGACGGCTTACTGTCATGATGAAGACCCTACACGTCCTGCTTCTTTAGGATGTAATAAGCGGGATGCCGTTTTCCGGGATATTGTGAATCAGGTGGATATATTTGGTCTGAACTATTTCCATAAAACCTATCCGGTTTTCAAAGAGCAGAATCCGACTCGCCGTTATCATGCTAGTGAAACTTCGTCTGCGACGAGTTCTCGTGGAGAGTATTTCTTCCCGGTAACTACTGATGCTAATGATAGTCGCTCAAGCTTCCAGCTTTCATCGTATGATATGACAACTGTGGGGTGGGGGTGTAGTCCTGAAGCCCAGTTTAAGATGAATGAAGAGTATCCGTTTATGAGTGGCGAGTTTGTATGGACCGGATTTGATTATCTGGGTGAACCTACTCCTTATAATAAAGATCTTACTAATTTGTTAAACTTCAGTGATCCGAAGGAATTAGAGAAAGCTCGGAAAGAGTTGGAAGAATTGGGTAAGATAAAGGCGCCTTCTCGTAGTTCTTATTTTGGTATTGTCGATTTATGTGGTTTTCCGAAGGATCGTTATTACAACTATAAAAGTTACTGGCGCCCTGATGTGCCCACTGTGCATATATTGCCTCATTGGAACTGGGAAGAGCGGATTGGTGAAATAACTCCCGTTCATATTTATACTTCGGGAGATGCTGTTGAGCTGTTTTTGAATGGTAAATCACTGGGACGTAGAGAAAAAGCTCATTCGTATGACCGTTTGACCTGGGATGATGTGCGTTACGAGCCGGGAAGTTTGAAAGCCATAGCTTATAAGAACGGTCAGAAATGGGCGGAAGAACTTGTAGAAACTACTGGAAAACCAGCCGCTTTACAAGTGACAGCAGAGAAAACAGAGCTTAAAAATGATGGTACTGATTTATCATTTATCCGTGTAGCTGTTGTGGACTCTCAAGGTCGTGTTGTTCCTCGTTCTAAGAATCATTTGAAGTTTTCTGTAACAGGACCTGCTGAGATTATAGCTACGGATAATGGAGATGCAACCAGTCTATTATCATTCCAGTTATCAGAAAGAGATGCTTATAACGGTTTGGCATTAGTCATTTTACGTAGCCAGTATATGAAGCAGGGAAAAGTAGTACTTACAGTAGAATCTAAGGGGCTTCCAAGACAAAGGGTTGTATTAAAGGTAGAATGATGTTATGAGTATAAATTGTAGTTACTACTAGTATATAAATATAGACTGACGACCGGGAATACCAGGTATCAGGTGGATTGAAGAAAAGCGATAGAACATTCTTGGTTTGGTGTGATCGGAAAGGGATAAAAAAGGGGAGCCAAACAAAAGTTGGCTCCCCTCACATGAAATGTTTTGCTGATTATTTCTTCACTTGAATAATATCGTAGTTCAGGTCGCTGACAGCTTCTTGCAGACTATCGTTAACCAAACGTAAAGTGGTATCGTTCACTACTACGAAGTAGACGGGAGCGTCACCATCACTCGGTGTCAGTTTGTAGGCTGTCTTTTGTTTGTTGTTCACTGTCTTCTTGATGACTTGTTTCTTACCTTTGGAAGTGAAGCTCTTGTTCTTTCCTTGACCTTCCGCATCCAAGTAAGTAGTAACCAAAGTATAACCGCTTTCTCCGTCAGGGCCTACACTATCCACGCTCAATACGTATTGGATACCCGGGCCGTCGGCAGCAGGAAGAAGACCTTCGTATACGGCTACGGCAGAAGAATCATTCCCGGCAACTGTCAACACTCCTTCACCTACGGCGGAATCATTGTTCTGGGTTCCTTTTGATTGGCAGGATACCAATGCAGCAGCGATGGCTGCAATCATCATTACTTTTTTCATTGCTTTAATGGTTTAAGTTAATATATAATGCAAATTCACACTATTCTTCCTCTTCTTTTTTGATAACGAGCAGTTTATCCACTCGTCCACGATCCATGTCCACAACTTCAAACTGTAGGTTCTTGTAGCTGAACAAGTCTCCTGCTTTAGGTACCCGCCCGATGAGGAACATGGCGAGACCGCTTAGTGTGGTAAAGTCTTCTTCTTTCAGATCATCATAGCTCAGGATACCCATCTCTTCCATAAAATCATCTACATTCATAGAAGCCTCAACGAGCATCGAGCCATCTTGCCGGGTGACGATATCTTCTTCTTCCATTTCGTTTTCTTCAAGGATGTCTCCGAAGATACTTTCCGTCAGATCATGCAAGGTGATAATGCCTGCTGTGTTACCATACTCGTCTACAACAACTCCGAACTTATTTTTGTTCTTCTTAAATAGCTCTAAAACTTTCTTGGCATATAAACTTTCCGGAATAAACAGGGGAGAACGCGCGATACCGCGTAAATCGAAGGGGTGATCATTGCCTAACATCAGAATAATATCTTTGACGGACACTACTCCGATAATATCATCTTTTCCTTTCTCTACCAACAGATATTTGCTGAAATGTTGTTCGCGGATAATGTGTAGTACCTCATCACGTGTGTATGTGGGATGTAGTACGACAAGGTCACGGCGGTAAGTCATCAGTTCATTGGCCCGCTTATCTGAGAATCGGAATACGTCCCGTAACATTTCCGTTTCCTCCTTATCAATAACACCCTGTTCTGAACTTTGGTGCAGAATCATTTTTAATTCTTCCTGTGTCATGGGACGTTCTTCTCCATTGTTCAGGCCGATTAGTTTATTCACTATCTTGGTTGAGAAACTGAGTAGACAGACAAATGGATAAGACACTTTGGTCAGTAAAATCATGACCGGACTAAGTAGAGTTGCATATCGTTCCGGATTACTCAGTGCTATGGACTTGGGTACCAACTCACCGATGATGAGTGAAAGGTACGTAATGATTGCCACTGTTGTAATCATGGCAAGGTCTTTAGCATAGGGAGCGACTCCAGGAATGGAGGCGAATAACGGCGCTACATTGTCGGCAATGGCTACACCACCGAAAGCACCGGATACAATACCGATAAGCGTGATACCAATTTGAATGGTAGAAAGAAACTTCTCGGGCTCTTCCAACTGTTTCAGTACTCCTTTGGCTCTTTTGTTTCCCTTTCCTGCGAGGGTTTCGAGTCGTGCTTTGCTGGATGACACCAACGCTATTTCATACATGGCAAAGACACCGTTCAGCACTAATAAAAATAGAATAATAATAAATTCCATATAGGTTATGAATAGTTTATATTGCAAAATTACTAATTTTTTGAATTTTATTACTAATATTGCTGCCTATTTATAGAGATTATTAAAGAATGAAAGACATGAAAAGAAAACAAATTTTATTTAGCGTTTTATTGCTGTTTTCAGTTGTTGCGACACAGGCGGCACGAGTAGATACCGTTATGGTAAAAAGCCCATCCATGAATAAAGAAGTACAAGTGGTATATGTACTCCCTGATAAAGCATTGGGTGAGGAAGCTGAGGCTTGTCCGGTAGTTTATTTGTTGCACGGCTATGGTGGTAATGCACGTAGTTGGGTAGGATTGAAACCGGAGTTACCTAAGATTGCAGATGAAAAAGGAATTATCTTTGTATGTCCTGATGGTAAAAACAGTTGGTATTGGGATAGCCCTAAAAATCAGGCTTATCGTTATGAAACTTTTGTAGCTTCGGAACTGGTGAAACATACAGATAAAAACTATGCTACTATTCCAGAGAAAAAAGGACGAGCCATTACTGGATTGAGTATGGGGGGACATGGTGCTTTGTGGCTTGCAATCCGTCATAAAGAGATATTTGGTGCAGGAGGAAGTACCAGTGGTGGAGTGGATATTCGCCCTTTTCCGAAGAATTGGGAGATGAACAAACAACTCGGTGATTATGAGTCTGATAAGACTTTATGGGATCAGCATACAGTGATTACTCAAGTTGATAAAATCAAGGATGGTGATCTGGCATTGATTATTGATTGTGGTGAAGAAGATTTCTTTTTGGAAGTGAATAAAGCATTACATAAGGTTCTGCTGGAAAAAAATATCAGCCATGATTTCATTACCCGTCCCGGTGGGCATAACGGGCAATACTGGAATAATTCTATTGACTATCAGATTCTCTTCTTCGATAAATTCTTCAAGAAGTAATATCCTTGGTTTATTTCATGATATAATCTACGGTACGTGCATAGTCCGTACCGTAACTTTTGGTTAACTCGCTGCATGAGATGTCGACATCTTTCTTGTCGAACCTATAAGTGTAAGTGGTGGTTTCGTTACTTCCACTGTTATCTTCTGGTCTGAGATCAGTAATCAGAGTATTGTATGCATCTCCCAAGAATTTTCCATAAATGGCAACCGAGTGGAATGAAAGGGGATATAGATCTGTCAGGAATAGGTACGGAATCTCTGAAGTGTTGGCTATTTCATTGCCGGTAGATGTGCTGGCTATGTAAGTTTGTTCAGACTTGTCAACCTGCTGGGTGATGCGTAGTGTTCTATAGCTACTATAATCTATGTTGATAGAAGAATAGAACTTATTTCCGTCTAATGTTTCTGTTATATTTTTTAGGAAGTATTTTCCCTCTGTATTGATAAGATAATCGAAAGTATAAGAGCGTATTTTACCATCCATTTCTTGGCGCACGCAACTTATAGCATAGCCATTATCATCCAACGTGTAGGTCGAGATATTATTAATTTCATCTGTTACTACAGCCTGATGATCTCCATAAACAACATTTGTTGCATTTTCTATCTTAAACAATTCTCCTCCAGCTACGAAACTTTGTGTAGATGTAAAGTTAATCAATCGACCGGCACTATAATCGTAAGTCTGAGTAACAGTAACAGCTGGTGCACCTGGCTCTTCCTTGACTTCCTTTAATTCTATTTTAGAGAAATGAGTTACAGGATATCCCGGATTATCGGGTATATCTGAGCCCTCGTTATTGTCACTACAAGCTGTCAATCCTCCTATGAATAGTAAAGCTATGGAAATATTCTTCTTCATTCTGGGTTATTTAATGATAAGACCATTGCGGAAATAGCGCTTTACTTTCACACTTTTCACTACTGTCATTTGAGTTTCGGGTTCTGGTTTAGGTTCAGGGAGCACGATACTACCATCGATGATACCTATTGCTGCACTGAACAAAGCCTCGTTAGAATCTCCTAATGGCAGTACTTTTGCAAAATCACTCAGTTCACTGACTGCATAATTCGGTGTGAAACCTTTGGTGTAGTCCGCCTCACCTTCTGAATTGAATACTTGGCATACAACAGGGCGAAGCACCCATAAGAATTGATTGCTGGGGAAACTTTCTGTTGCTACGGTTTCTCCCTTGGTTGTGGTGCCTATAGTTATTACTGTCATGTACGGTCTCAAACAATTAATGAGCATTTCCGAAGCGGCAGCTGTTGTACTGCTTGTCAGAACATACACTTTCGATAGATTTAGGTTCACACCTCCTTGCAAAAGCTTGCTGTCGAGTGTGAGTTCGTGGTCTTTATATTTTCGCTTCTGGCTATATTCCAGTGAGGCGAAGGGACTGTTCAATTTGTCGGCAGGTACCAAAATATCTGCCAGAAGTTGTACGCACTCCATTTCTCCACCGGCATTGTAGCGCAAGTCAATAACCAAATCTGTTATATCCTTATCTTTAAAGAACTGCGATAGTTGGAGTAGCTCACTATTATCTTCTTTATTGAAGCTGTTGTATGCCAAGTAACCTACATTTATACTTCCACTGGAGTAAACGTCGTAAGCAGGTATGGCGACGTCCTCTACGGGACGGGCGGCAGGAAGAATTACGTCACGATAAGATTCAATCTTGCTTTCATCTTCTCCTTCGTCATTGACAGCTGAAACATATTTTCCTAACAATAGTTTCTGATTTTCACCTTCAGTCAGTAGTTTCTCCGTTTTTTTGGTGATATAATCATCGTTGATTTGCATGATCCATTCGCCTCGCTTTAATCCGACTTCGGAAGCTGGAGATTCGGGAATGACGTATGTGATAAGTGCATTATAGGCGGTATCATTACCGCTTATCCGATATAAGGAATAGTCGAAGCCATAGCTCGGTGTAGGAGTGGCATACAATGTATCGACACTGGAGTAATCTTTATCAAGTGATGATCTTATTGATTTTAAAAAAGCCTCTGGGTCAAGGAAATAATTCACGTTTTTTGAGTCGGGTATGTCTTCAAACCATAGATATTCTTCTCTCATGACACTGTCTATCCATAGATCGCGTCCGGTCCATTTGTAATATTCCGGCCAACGGTCTACTCCGCAAGAGAATAAGCTCGTCAATGCAAGGACTCCCAATAGTAGGAAAAGCTGTATATTCCTTCTTCTCATCTGTATCTATCGTTTGGTTTTCGTTGCAAATTTAGCGAATAGTTTGTTTATCTACCATAAATGTGGTATAAAATTCCCTATCTTGTGTCATTGCCCATGTCATAACATCCCATTATCTTTGCACTCAATCAATTAATCCTAAAAAATACAAAGACAATGGAAACAAAGAAATTGCATTTCGAGACGCTTCAACTCCATGTAGGACAAGAACAACCCGACCCGGCTACTGATGCACGTGCCGTGCCCATTTATCAGACTACTTCGTATGTATTCCGCAACTCTGCCCATGCTGCCGCACGCTTTGGTTTGCAAGATCCGGGCAATATCTATGGCCGTTTGACTAACTCTACACAAGGTGTGTTCGAAGCACGTGTAGCTGCTTTAGAAGGTGGCGTTGCCGGATTGGCGGTTGCTTCGGGTGCAGCTGCCGTGACTTACGCTTTAGAGAATATTACTCGTGCCGGAGATCATATCGTATCGGCTAAAACCATCTATGGGGGAACGTATAATCTGTTGGAGCATACTCTGCCTGCCTACGGAGTGACTACTACTTTTGTAGATCCTGCTGATCTCTCGAACTTTGAGAAGGCTATACAGGAGAATACAAAGGCTGTATATATTGAAACTCTGGGTAACCCAAACTCCAACATTATTGATATTGAAGCTGTTGCTGAGATAGCACATCGTCATAAGATTCCATTGATCATTGATAATACATTTGGCACACCTTACCTGATACGGCCTATTGAGCATGGAGCAGACATCGTGGTACACTCCGCTACGAAGTTTATCGGTGGCCATGGCAGTTCCTTAGGTGGCGTGATTGTGGACGGCGGTAAGTTCGATTGGGCTGCTTCGGGCAAATTTCCTCAACTGACAGAACCGGAGCCTTGCTACCATGGCATACGTTTTACTGAAGCTGCGGGTGCTGCGGCTTACGTTACTCGAATTCGCGCTATCCTGCTTCGTGATACGGGTGCTACCATCAGTCCATTCAATGCTTTTATTTTATTGCAGGGACTGGAAACACTTTCCCTTCGTGTGGAACGTCATGTAGAGAATGCATTGAAGGTGGTTGATTTCTTGAAGAAACATCCTAAAGTGGCAGCGGTGAATCACCCGTCATTGACGGAACATCCGGATCATGCATTGTATCAAAGGTATTTTCCCAATGGTGCAAGTTCTATCTTTACTTTTGAAGTAAAGGGTGGGGTGAAAGAGGCACAGACATTTATTGATAACCTACAAATTTTCTCACTTCTGGCAAATGTAGCGGATGTTAAGTCGCTCGTTATCCATCCGGCTACCACTACACATTCGCAGTTGAATGAACAGGAGTTGGAAGAACAAGGCATTAAGCCGGGAACGGTGCGTTTGTCTATCGGTACGGAGCATATTGCTGATTTGCTGGAGGACTTGGCTCAGGCGTTGGATAAAATATAATTGTTTCATACCAGTGCAGACATGAGTTTTCACCACAGAGTAACACAGAGTCTCACGGAGTTCTATTTTTTTGATTTCAAATTGATTAAACTCTGTGATACTCTGTGTTACTCTGTGGTGAAAAGATTCAAAACCGCAAAGTAATGAGCCTATTTCTCATTTTTTGTCGATTGTTTTGTTCTGATTTATTAATATTGAAAAGGGGATCTGTAATTACTTGGCTATCAGTGCCGTTGTAATGTTCCTATCTCAGTATAGGACTGAGATACCCTAAGTATGATACTGAGGTACCCTAAGTATACGACTGAGATAGGCTAAATATACAATTGTGCTTCTAATATTTATTTATTGTAAGTAATATTCTAAACTGTTTTGAATGAATATATCTGTTTTATTATCAGGAGGTGTTGATAGTTCAGTTGTCGTACACCTTCTTTGTGAGCAAGGGTATCGGCCGTCTCTTTTTTATATTAAGATAGGAATGGATGGCACCGACTATATGGATTGTTCTGCTGAAGAAGATTGGGAGATGGCTACGGCTATTGCACATCGCTACGGATTGCCTTTGGAAATGGTAGATTTGCAGAAAGAATATTGGGAACAAGTTGCTGCTTATGCCATTGATAAAATTCGTCGTGGATTGACTCCTAATCCGGATGTGATGTGTAACCGCTTCATTAAGTTCGGTTGCTTTGAACAGAAGGTAGGCAAAGAGTTTGATTTTACTGCTACCGGTCATTATGCCACTACGGTCCATAAAGATGGTAAGGTATGGTTGGGTACAGCTGTCGATCCTGTAAAGGACCAGACAGATTTTCTTGCACAGATTGATTACTTGCAAGTCTCCAAACTGATGTTCCCCCTTGGTGGATTGATGAAACAGGAAGTACGGGACATTGCCCGCAATGCAGGACTGCCTACCGCCCGTCGCCGTGACAGTCAGGGCATTTGTTTTCTGGGAAAGATCAACTACAATGACTTTGTACGTCGTTTCCTTGGTGAACGGCAAGGAGATATTGTAGAATGGGAGACTGGAAAGAAAATCGGTACACACCGGGGGTACTGGTTTCATACCATCGGGCAGCGCAAAGGATTGGGCTTAAGTGGTGGTCCTTGGTTTGTCATTCGGAAAGACGTTGAGGCAAATGTTCTTTATGTCTCACGGGGATATGATACCCAATGGCAGTACGGGCGTGAATTTAAGATTCATGATTTTCATTTCATTACAGAAAATCCCTGGTTACATAATCAGGAAGTCGATGTAACTTTTAAAATCCGCCATACACCGGAATTTATGAAAGGAAAACTGATACGGGAAGGGGAGATCTATCGTATTGTATCTTCTGAAAATTTGCAGGGTATTGCTCCCGGACAATTCGGTGTCGTATATGATGAAGCTTCCCGAATATGTATCGGCAGTGGAGAGATTGGTATTTGAATAGTCTTTTTATATATAGTATTCCACTAAATCCACAATTCCTGCCTTTATAGCATATTTTGTCGCTTCGTGCACATTATTCACTCCTAATTTACGAAATATGTTTTTGCGGTGGCTGTTTACCGTATGAAAGCTAAGATTCTTCTCCGCCGCAATTTCTTTCGTAGTCTTTCCCAGAGCAATTTCTTTCAGTACACTTCGTTCGGCAGGTGTCAGTAAATCATCTTTCAGCGTGTGGCGTACGGGAGATGCATTGCTGCCGGACAGCAATAGATTACTGACATGATTACAGATAAAACGTTCTTTTCGCGAAGCGCATTGCAATGCCGATAGTATTTCTTCTTTTGAATTATCCTTTAGCACTACTCCGAAAGCCATACTGCTGAATAATACTTGTCGGAGAAATTCCATACTCAATTCATCAGAGAAAAGGAGCCAGTCTGCTTCTTTAAAACGCTCATGCAGGACAATTAACTCATCCGCACCAGAAAAATCAAATAACGTATAGTCCAGTATCACTACTGCTTGCGGATGCAGACGCAGTTGCTGAACTAATTCGGCTTTGTTATCTGCTTCCAGTAACAAGGCTGTGTCTTTCTGACTACTGAGTAGAAACATCATACCTGCTTTGGTGATGTCCTGGTTGTCTGCAATGATAAATTCTCTCATATTTGGATGCAAAAATATAAAAACTCCGCTGCAAATGTACACATTTCTGGCAATTTGCAGCGGAGTGGAAATATATATATTGTAAAGGGCTTTACCAAGAACGTCCTTTAAAGATGCTGGATTGGCTTAATGGAACGAGATTACCAGTCAGCGTCATCGTATTGGAGTTGAAATTCGGGCTGATGGTTACGGTAGCATTGTTTCCACCGTTAGTCAGTGAAATGAAAATCTGTGCAGAGATACCGATACCCTGAATACTGAACTGGCAGTTAACGTTACCTTTCTTGTCAGTTGTAATCTGCATATCCGAGGTAGAACCATCTACAGTTACACCACCGATACCGTTAGGACCGGGATATACCGTGTTGAATGCTACCTGTACGGTACCACGTCCTTGATTTACCAGTACGAAGTTGGTGTTGGAGTTAACGAAAGCTGTCTGTCCGTTACGGAACATTACCTGGTCGGCTTCCAGTACGAATTGGTGGGCTTTCAATGCGGCTACAGCGTCATCATACGATACTGCGTCGGCTACTTGTTCTTCAGCTTTCAGGCGGGCGCGTTCAGCGTCTCTTTGAGCCTTACGGTCTGCGCGGCGTTCCGCTCTACTTTCTTGTGCATACATGGCGGTTGTTGCCGCACTCATCATCACTAATGCTACTAATGCAATAAACTTTTTCATAATTCTTTAATGTTTAGGTTTTACGATTCTTGTTCGTTTATTGCAAAACAACCTTTATTCGGGATTGTTCACGGGACGCTTCACAATTTTATATCCGATGGCCGCAACGAGGATGCTCATTAATGGACTGATAATGTTGAAAAAGCAATAGGGAAGATAGGTCAGCGTAGATACGTTCAATATCGTTGCCTGCGTCATTCCGCAGGTATTCCATGGTATCAGAGGGGAGGTCACGGTAACAGCATCTTCCGTAGTACGGCTCAATAATCGGTTCTCATATCCTTTTTTCTCATAAATATTGCGAAACATGTTTCCGGTGAGGATAATACTGATGTATTGGTCGGCGGTAGTCAGATTGAGAAACAGTCCGGAACAAACAGTGGATGCTACAACGCTGACTCTTCCTTTCATGAAACGTACAAAGACTGAAGTTATACTACCCAGCATACCGCTTGCTGTCATGGCACCTCCGAAACACATGGCACAAAGAATCAACCAGACCGTGTCCATCATGCCAGCCATACCACGTGTAGAAACAAGGTCGGTCAGCATACTGTTGCCGGTATCCAGACCGGTGCTTCCGTAGAATGTCATCATTACCCCTTTGAAGATGTTATTTTCTCCTGCTATTTCACGTAGCAAATCCGGTTGGAAGATGATGGCGCAAATACCTGCCAGCATAGTGGATATGAACAAGGTAATGATGGACGGAACTTTTCGAGCAATAAGTATTCCGGTTACTAAGGGAACAATCAGTAACCAGGGAGTGATTGTGAAGGTATCTTTCAGTGATGTGGCAAAGTCCTCCATGTGCGCTGTAGAGTTTGTTTCGATGACGAATCCCATTACTGTAAAGATGATCAGTGTGATAATCAACGATGGAGTGGTTGTAATTAACATATAGCGTATATGCCGGAACAAGGGCACGTCTGTTATGGAGGAAGCAAGTATCGTAGTTTCCGACAGCGGGGAGATTTTATCACCAAAATATGCTCCGGAGATAATGGCTCCTGCTATCCATCCTTCGTTGAACCCTTGCGCTTTGCCAATACCCATCAGTGCGATACCGATAGTGGCGATTGTTGTCCACGAGCTCCCCGTCATGACAGAGATTAGTGCGCAGATGATACAGGTTGATGCCAGAAAAAAGTCAGGATGAATAATTTGCATACCATAATATATAAGGGTAGGGACAATGCCGCTTATCATCCATGCACCGCTCAGTGCACCTATTATCAGCAAGATAATAATTGCTGTAGCAACTCCTGAAATATTATTTGTAATAGCGAGTTCGTAATCTTTCCAGGGGACACGGTAGAATGCTATGCCTATGAATACGCAAAAAGCAGTAGTGGTCAGTAGGGAAATCTGGCTACCTCCTTCCAGTGCGTCACTTCCGAATGTATGTATGGTGGCAAATAACATTCCTACCAACAACACGATAGGCAGGAGGGAAACTAAAGGAGAGGGAATTTTTTTCAATGAACTCATTCTGTTTGTTATATCAGTTAAAACTTTGCAAAGTTACAACAAATCTGATGATTATGTTTTATCCCTGCTTTTCCGCCAATAAATATTATTATATCTTTGCGTTTACTTGGAATAAAAATACAACTTTGGTGTTTAGTTAAACTTTATTATTGACAACGTATGTACAAGAAACAAATTGCCACAGATAAGAAAGTAATCACTTTTGGTGAAGTAATGCTGAGGCTTACCGCTCCTGATTTCCTTCGTTTTTCACAAACCAATCAAATGATAGCCACTTACGGTGGCAGTGAAGCTAATGTGGCCGTTTCGTTGGCTAACTTTGGTATTCCTACAGAATTCGTAACCCGCCTGCCGGACAATGCTGTGGCACGTGCCTGCATAGCTTCGCTCCGTGCTAACGGTTTAGGTACGGAAGGCATTGTTTTTGGTGGTAAGCGCATGGGACTTTATTTTCTGGAAAGTGGTGCGGCATTCCGTAATTCCAATGTGGTCTATGACCGTGAGGGTTCTTCTTTTGCCACATTGCGTCCAGGTATGATTGATTGGGAAAAGATATTCTCCGATGCTGGCTGGTTTCATTGGTCGGGCATTGCTGCTGCTTTGTCACAAGATGGTGCTGATGCATGCCGTGAGGCTCTTGAAATAGCTGACCGTATGGGATTGACTATCTCTTGTGATTTGAATTTCCGTAAGAAACTTTGGAACTATGGGAGTTCCGCTGCCGAAGTCATGCAGCCTTTGGTGCAATACAGTGATGTCATTTTCGGTGCCGAACCGGAATATAAAGAGATACTTGGCATACAACCTGTCGGTTTTAAAGCCGTAGATACTGAGGATACTACGTTTGAAGCAAGTCTTCCTGCTTTTGAAGACTTTGGTCGTCGGGTGGTGGAGCTTGTCCCTCGTTGCCAGAAGGCTTTTCTGGAACTTCGTAATTCCATTACTTCCAATCATAATCTACTGGCTGCCGTCCTCTATTCTGATAACACATTGAAGTATACAGGTATTTATAATATAGAATGTGAAGTGGACCGCGTAGGTGCCGGCGGTGCTTTTGTCGGCGGTATGATTTATGGTCTCATAACGTATCCGGATAATGATCAAAAAGCGTTGGAATATGCTTTGGCTGCTTCTGCATTAAAGAATACCGTATACGGTGATTTTAATCATGTGATGGTGGAAGAAGTAGAGAGCCTGATGCAAGGAAATACATCAGGGAGGGTATCACGATAAGATAGTATCTGATTGAAATAAGGGAAAAGAAACAGCATAAGAGAGTCTCAAATGCTGTTTCTTTATTTTAAAGATAAGGGAACAATAATGTACAGGTCGTAAAGCTGACGAATGTTATAGAAGATTTTCTTTAGCACTGGGAGTATGCTGAAAAATAGGACCCACTATCTGGCAGTTATCCAATTCTTTACAGTCACCACAAGTGTTAAATCCTTTTTCGTTTACGCATTTGCGGATTGCGCACATATCGCTGCAATACATCGTTTTCACTCCATCCACACGACAGCCCATACAATTAATGGTATCTGCCGTAATCTCCGGTATATTGTTCAGCTTACTCCACAGTTGGGCTGTTTTTTCTCTTAACTCATTGTCATCTCTGACAGTAGCTATGCGGGCATCGCAACTTTCGCAATCTAATCCGCAACAAGCAATTAATTGTTTCATCATTAGGCTATCTGTTGATATTTAGTTGATTGCAAATATAGTGATTCTTATGCGGCTTAATCTCATTGAATACATTTTTCCTCGATATTCTTTGTTTCTTTCATTTTTTATATTTTACTTTGCGACACAAAGTACTTTTTTATATGGATAGAAATAAAGCAATAGAATCAGTAAATGAGATAAAAGAATTGATGGAAAGATCTTCTAAGTTCGTATCTCTCAGTGGAATGACGGCTGTCTTGGCCGGAGTGTATGCATTAGCCGGTGCTTATGGGGCCGGTCAGTTATTAAGATCAGAAGATAATAGGGAAGGACTGATAATGGTTGCTTCACTGGTTTTGACTGTTTCAGTTATTACCGCCTGTATCTTGTCCTGGTATAAGGCCAAGAAGATGCAACAAAAGCTATTCAGTAAACTAACCTATCGTATTGCATGGAATTTTTCATTGCCGTTGTTGACGGGAGGGTTGTTCTGTATAGCTTTACTGCTACATGAACATTACGGACTGGTATCTTCTGTGATGTTACTTTTCTATGGACTTTCTTTGGTCAATGTGTCTAAGTTCACTTACTCCAATGTAGCATGGTTAGGATATGCTTTTCTTTGCTTGGGCATTGCAGATTGTTTCTTTGAGGGGCATGGTTTAATGTTTTGGACAATTGGTTTTGGTGGATTTCATATTTTATATGGCATGTTGTTTTATTTACAGTACGAAAGAAGGAAATAATAGATGATAGAAGCATTTCAAAATATAAATAAGGCATTTGAAAGTAAAGTCCGTTTGGGTATTATGGCAGTTCTCATGGTAAATGAAGATGCCGATTTCAATACTCTTAAGGAATTACTTTCACTGACGGACGGTAACCTGGCAAGTCATACAAGGGCTTTGGAGGAACTGGGTTATATCGTTTGTCAGAAGAGCTTTGTGGGGAGGAAACCGAAAACATCTTTCCAGGCTACTTCCGAAGGAAAGAAAGCTTTCAAAACTCACATAGAAGCATTGGAGAATTTTCTGAAATCAACATAGATGTTTGGCTTCACACAAAACCGGACAATACTAAATATCTTACTTAATACTATTTTATTATGGACAATTTGAATGACAATTTGAACGAAGATTTCAATGGAGATCTTGCAGAGAATCTGAATGAAACGAGAAAGCAGGCAAGTGGCTGTCTGCGTCGTTTCTCTAAATCTATCAAGGTAGTGGTCATTGCTTTTCTTATTCTGTTGCTACTAATTCCGATGTTTATGATCGAAGACATGATTTCGGAACGCGGGCGGACACAGACGGATGCTATTGCCGAAGTCGGTCAGAAGTGGAGTCTGGCGCAGACAATTACAGGGCCTTACATCAATCTGAAGTATCCTATCACACAGGAAGATAATGGTACGAAGAAGGTGACTATGGGAAATGTTACATTGCTTCCTGACGAATTGTCAATAGACGGACAGTTGAGTACGGAGATTCTTCAGCGAGGAATTTATAAGGTGAATGTATATCAGTCGGAGTTGGTAATCAAGGGATTTTTTAGTTCGGAAGAACTTCGCAAGAGTAATGTGGACATGGATGCACTTCAATATCAAAGAGCGGCAATATGCTTGAACCTGACTGATATGCGTGGTCTCAGCGAACAGGTTAGCATAACTTTGAACGATTCCGTTTATATGTTTGAGCCGGGAATGGATGGACGTGGCATTGAAAGCATGGGTGTTCATGCCATTGTCGACCTTTCCGCTCTGAAAGACGACCGGAAGTTACCCTATGAAATGAAGATAAAGCTGAAAGGATCTCAATCCATTTATTTTACTCCCTTGGGTAAAACTACGAAAGTTGCCCTGAAAGCAAACTGGAATACTCCAAGTTTTGATGGTAATTACCTGCCGGAGAAGCGGGAGATTACTGAGAAAGACTTCTCTGCGCAATGGCAAGTGCTGAACTTGAACAGAAATTATCCGCAAGTGTTTATCAATTATCAGAATGCCAGTATCAAAGATATTCAGAACTCTAACTTCGGAGTTAATCTGAAAATGCCGGTAGAACAGTACCAGCAGTCCATGCGTTCCACTAAATATGCTATCCTGATTATTCTGTTGACCTTTACAGTGATATTCTTTACGGAAATAATGGAGAAAACCCGTATTCATGCTTTGCAATATCTGTTAGTTGGTTTGGCGCTTTGTCTGTTCTATAGTTTGTTGTTATCCATGTCCGAGCATATCGGTTTCAGCATGGCATATCTGGTGGCATCAGTGCTTACGATTGTGCTGGTAGGAGGCTATATGCTGGGGATTATTAAAAGAAAGAAACCGGCGTTTATTATGGCAGGTCTGCTCAGTGTGCTCTATATTTATGTTTTCATTCTTATACAGTTGGAGACTTTTGCACTGCTTGCCGGTAGTCTCGGATTGTTTGTGATATTGGCTATGGTGATGTATTTCTCTAAAAAAATTGATTGGTTCAATGAATAAGCCAGGCTGAAACAAAGAATGTCCTTTGGGGAAATTCATGATCTGTATAAATAAAAAGAGAGTGTCTGCTTGCTAGCTGACACTCTCTTTATACTTTCTAATACGTTCTCAGTTTTTTCTTTGAGACATACTGAGCAATTCCTCTTTAGATTTTTTTATTTCTTATACCAGTCTTTGTTCTTTTCGCCATTACTGCTTACCCAGCCGTCATATCCACTATATAACAGATTGATAGCTTTTTTTTCATTAGCACCGTCCAGCAATTTGCTTAAATCGCTTTCTGTTGCCCGGCTCAGGAAAAATGCAAATGGGTAATTACCTTTACGTACATAGTATATACTCTGATTGGGCTTAGATGCATCGTCTCCCTGACCAAAATACTTCGTGTTTATTTTGGATGTCGGTATTTCCTGAGGAACATGCACTTCCCATCGCAAACCGTCCGCATCATTTTTGAAAATAAAAGCTTGGGCTTCAGATTGCTTAGAAATGGGTTTACTGTAATTAACGGTAACCTTGTATTCTGCTCCCATATTTTCTTTCACATTGGTGGTCAAAAGGTATACATTATCCTGAGGCTCGTATTCAAATGTGGTTTCTGTAAATTCCTTTTCACCTTGTTGGCGAATAGAGTAGGAGGTAGATTCTATATTTCCTTCCGTTTTGAGACGGAATGCTAAACCGTTCTGATTACTGGCTATATTTTGGAAAGTCTTGAAAGTAAATGATTCGGAATATATCAGATTCTTTTCATCGAAAGTGCTGCCATAATTATATCTTACAACTACATCATTCATATCATAATCTCCCTGACTGGGCCAAAGGTCTTCGAATGCGTATGTACCTTTCAGGAAATCAATACTTGTCTTATCCTCATCAGGATTAGTTACAGGAATATCGGTGATGGCATCTACCGGATTAGATTTTAAAGTAATGACCACATCGCTGAAATTCTCGTCAGTCATATAATCTTCAAAAGAAGTCAATATCCAGTCACCATATCTATAAACAGCAGTACGCGGTTCTTCAAAGTTCACACCTTTGTCGTTTAAACCCAAACCACTTGAGGTGGCGGCGCGATATTTTTTGTATCCCTTAAAGCCGCCAACATGATTGCTCCAACCATTGGTTGCCAGAACAAAACCTATTCTGTAACCTGCGGGGAAGGCTGTTGTTGCTCCTTCTTTACTTCCGGTTGCAATGTTAGGATAATACATCAGCTGTACTGCAGTCAGCGGATCAATACCGGCACTTTGCTCTGCCAGATTGGGGTTATTAGACCAGCTGCCATCTTGGGTATTAGGAAACAACATGATAACATGGGCGTCATTTAAGTCTTTTGGTTGTTCCCCGTCTTTATAATAATAATATCCCAATGAACAGGTCCAACAAGTATTTTGTCCCAGAAATGTAACTACTACTTCAGCATCCTTGTTGACGTACATATCCGAATAACCGCGATATTCTTGTGGGCAAGTTGTATGAGTGTTTATAATACGGGTGTGCGCAGTATATAATCCATCATTTTCTGTTGCTGCCAAATTGCCATGGTACTTATAATTGATATCCCCGTTTTTATACATATTGTATGTACCTAACCAGGTTTTCCAGACCTCATTTCCGTATTTGCTACTTATCAGGTAGCTGTCGTACGGGTAATGGGTGTCAGTAATTGTACGGGTATCAGTACCGGCATTATCTGTCGCTTCGATACTTCCATCCACAACATTTGCCTCCATCAGAGTTTGTGCAAAGAAAGCGGGAGAATAGATATATACCTTTGTCAGGTATGAAGGCAATTCCAGTTTACCTTGGTAAGTACCGTCTTCTTTGGTATAGGCAGCAAACAGGTAATTTACATCCTGACGTTTGGTATAAGTACCATATTCACTTTCGGCGACAGGCATTTCATCATACACTTCAAAATAAACATTTGATTGTACAGCACCATTTACGTAATTCACATTTAAGTTTACGTCCTTTTGTACAGTAGAGAAGGGGAAGGTGTTGAATTCTTTTTCATTTTCCTTAGGCCCTTGATAAACATCTTTGTCCGTGCAGCTGCTTAATGCAAATGCAGCAATTAGAGTAGTTCCTAATAATTTTTTCCACATATTATTTAGTGTTTAGAGATAATTCGCGTTTTCTTTTTCCGGTCTATGTGTGATCCTTACAAATGCAAGAGAAATCAGTGTTCGGTTGACGTTCGTAGAAAATGATCATAATAAACAACTGCAAAGGTATTGTATAATTATTAAATATACAACTAAATTCTTGCTTTATTGTTCGAAAATTCTTGTTTATTAGTCAAAATCTACAATTTCACTATATGTGTGGGAGATATCTTTAGTCAAAAATTACAAGAATTTAATAGAGATATTACCGTATTGTTCATTATAGAACTTCACTTTTAGAATTATGTAATATGTTAAGTTGTTGTGTTTGTGTTTAAAATAAAAATCCCTATAACCTTATTGATTACAGGGATTTATTATTTTAGTTAAGTAATTATTTACTTGCTCAAAGCCTGAGCTACGTCTACCGCACAAGCCACTGTACAACCTACCATCGGGTTGTTACCAATACCCAGGAATCCCATCATTTCTACGTGAGCAGGAACTGATGAAGAACCGGCGAACTGAGCATCTGAGTGCATACGTCCCATCGTGTCGGTCATGCCATAAGAAGCCGGACCGGCTGCCATGTTATCCGGGTGAAGAGTACGACCTGTACCACCGCCGGAAGCAACTGAGAAATAAGGTTTACCAGCAAGCATACGCTCTTTCTTGTAAGTACCTGCAACCGGGTGTTGGAAACGAGTCGGGTTAGTAGAGTTACCAGTGATAGAAACGTCTACGCCTTCTTTCCACATAACAGCTACACCTTCACGAACGTCGTCGCAACCATAGCATTTTACTTTGGCACGGTCACCTTCAGAGTAAGCGATTTCGCGAACAACTTTCAGTTCAGAAGTATAGTAGTCGAATTGAGTTTGTACATAAGTAAAGCCATTGATACGAGAGATGATCTGTGCAGCATCCTTACCCAAACCGTTCAGGATACAACGCAGAGGTTCTTTACGTACCTTGTCTGCTTTAGCGGCAATTTTGATAGCGCCTTCTGCGGCAGCAAATGACTCGTGACCTGCCAGGAAAGCAAAACACTTAGTCTCTTCGCGCAGCAACATAGCTGCCAGGTTACCATGACCGATACCAACCTTACGGTCGTCGGCTACAGAACCCGGGATACAGAAAGCTTGCAGACCGATACCGATAGCTTCGGCAGCGTCAGCAGCATTCTTACAACCTTTCTTGATAGCGATAGCTGCACCTACTACGTAAGCCCACTTTGCATTTTCGAAACAGATCGGCTGAGTTTCTTCACACGTTTTATAAGGATCAAGTCCGGCAGCGTCGCAGATGGCGTTAGCTTCCTCGATGTCTTTGATGCCGTTAGCGTTCAAGGCAGCAATGATACCTTTGATACGACGGTCTTGACTTTCAAATTTTACTTCTCTAATCATAATTTCTTTCCTCCTTATATTATTCGTGACGTGGATCAATATGTTTAACTGCTCCCTGCTCAGGTGTTACGCGACCGTAAGTACCGGTAACTTTCTTCAATGCTTCGTTAGCATCTGTACCCTTCTTGATTTCATCCATGAATTTACCCATGTGAACGAATTCGTATCCGCAGATCTCGTCATTCTTATCCAAGAAGATATTCTTGATGTAACCTTCGGCCATTTCCAGGTAACGAGGACCTTTTGCCAAAGTACCGTACAGTGTACCTACCTGGCTACGCAGACCTTTACCCAAGTCTTCCAAACCTGCACCGATGATCAAACCACCTTCTGAGAAAGCAGACTGAGTACGTCCGTAAACGATTTGCAGGAAAAGTTCGCGCATTGCTGTATTGATAGCGTCGCAAACAAGGTCAGTATTCAATGCTTCGAGTACTGTCTTGCCCGGAAGGATTTCGGCAGCCATAGCAGCTGAGTGAGTCATACCAGAGCAACCGATTGTTTCAACCAATGCTTCCTGAATGATACCTTCTTTTACGTTCAAAGTCAGTTTACAAGCACCTTGTTGAGGAGCACACCAACCTACACCATGTGTTAAACCTGAAATATCAACTATTTCTTTTGATTTTACCCATTTGCCTTCTTCGGGTATGGGAGCCGGTCCGTGGTTAGGACCCTTCTTTACAACACACATGTGTTCCACTTCGTGTGAATAAGTCATAATTAGCTCTTTTTTTAAGTTATATAAATTAAAAAACGTAATCCACTTTCTAAAATCGTTCGCAAAGTTACTCCTTTTCTTTATTTATGCAAATCGAGTTATCTGACTTTTTTTATAAAAATAAATAATAAGAGACAGCGTTTCTGTGTATTGCAATCTCCACATTACAATAAAATTAACGGGGATTTTTGAAACTGTACTTTTTCCCTCCGGAATGAACCTTGATGACGGCAGGTTCGGTAAGAGCATATTCGGCCTGTTCGTCATGACTTTGATGTGAGGCTATAATTCGTCCCGATAAATCATAAATGTCGATACGTGCTCCGGCGGAAAGGCCTTTAAGGATAATTCGTTTTTCTTGCCGGATACATTTCACTGCATCCGTTGCATTGGCGGAGGGAAAAGAGATGCTAGTAGTAGTACCATATAAATTGAAATCATTGCTACTTGGGGAGTTATTACTATTTTCATAGCAAGCCTTCATCAAATGATCTACGAGGCTATTGATGTAAAGCTCCAGATAAGAGTATCCGGTTGCCGGTTCTATATCCCGATAGCTTTTTCCGACGGGAAGATATTGAGCAGCCCAGATATCAGGAATGCCGTCATTATTAGAATCAGCTGGCTTTTCTTCGCTGCTATATAGGAGATATCCTTCGGTATCGGCTTGCGAGTCAATTAATCCGTTGCTGCTGCCGTTGCTTCCTTCGTAGGTATAATTCCCCTGTTTGGTTTCAGAAACAATACGCTGGTCTATGGCATCCCGTTTCAGGCTGGCACCTGCGTAAGCCAGTACTTTTTCATATGCTTGGGGGGCCGTATGGGTGCTTACGGGTGATACAGTGAACTCGGCGTTACTTTTGATACTTTCTTTACTCCCGTCCGGTAAGTCTGCATTTTTGGTATTGGGATGAATGCCTTCCCAGTTATCGGCGTTGACATCGGCTATCAGGTCAAGCAACTTATCTTTCTTTTTGTGGTTTTGTATCTGAGGACAGGTATTATCGAAATAATTGCCATCTACATAGAATATTCCCCAGACACCTTTGGCATTCTTTTGTGTACCGTCGTCTGCATTCGGTTGGAAAATACGGTTCACAAGCTGGTCTTTGGTAGAAGTGGAAGGACCGGGCTTATAGTAGTTATTAATAAAGTTATAGCTGCCACCCTCTCCGGCGTAACCACTATTGGTAGGCCCCCAATTATAGAATACATTATTTCTCAGGTCAACCAGTTCCGCATCGGGAGTACCGGTGTAGCGGCTACCACAAAGACGGGGAGTCCGGCTGCTATGATGTGCCAATAAATTATGATGGAAACTGGCACCTTCACCACCCCAGATACCACCATAGCCGTGGCCGCCTTTACCGTGTACGGAGTTGGTAAGACTTTCGCTGAGAATGCACCATTGCATGGTAAAGTTCTTGTTGTCATAGAAGGAAGAACATTCGTCGGTACTCCAGCTCATCGTGCAATGGTCGATGATGATGTTCTGGTGGTTACGTCCCCACAAAGCATCATCTTCCGTCTTTTTCTCGTCGCCCATGCGGCAGCGGATAAAACGGATGATAACATTATCGGCCTTCACAGCCACTGAGTAATTCTTCAGACAGATGCCATCACCGGGTGCTGTTTGTCCGGCAATAGTGATATTAGCATTCTTAATTTCAAGGGTGCCGAGTAGGCTGATGGTGCCGGATACATCGAACACAATCGTGCGGTTGCCTTTTTTGAGACCTTCGCGTAGTGAGCCGCTTCCATTGTCATTTAGGTTTGTGACGTGATAAACGTCTCCGCCGCGTCCTCCGGTAGTGGTGTAACGGGCAAATCCCTCGGCGCCGGGAAAGGCGGGAGTAGTTTGGGCTTGTGCAAAGACTGCACATAAAAGGATGATAAATAGAAGTGCGTAGTTTCTTTTCATGGTTTTATGATTTATATTCTGATGGGACAAAAGTATGCGTTTTCTGAGCAATGAATGTCGATAAATTCTTTTTCTATGTGGAAGTTTAGGTCTTACTGTGTCATTTTTTAATAAATTTTTCCTATTTTCGCATTAGAATAGAGAAAAATAAAAAGCCGGTGGTTACAGAAAATTCTTATACATTTATTAGTATTAGGCTTGATGAACGGGAGTTCCATAATGTTTTTGATAAATATTATGTGGCGCTTTGTTTGTTTGCAAATCAATATACCGAGAATGAGGAAGTCTCTGCGGATATCGTGCAGGATTCTTTTGCTAAGTTGTGGCAGATCAGAGACGATTTTTTCTATTTGCACCAGGTCAAAGCCTTCCTTTATACTGCCGTACGTAATAAGGCTCTCAATGAACTGGAACATTCTAAAGTGGTATTTGAATATGCTCAGAAAGTAATTGAGAAAAAGAAAGATTCTTTTTTCCATGATGCAGTAGTCGAAGAAGAAATTTATCGGATGCTGACGGATGCAATTGATAAGCTTCCCGATCAGATGCGGGCTATCATGCGATTGGCCATGGAAGGGAAAAAGAATGGAGAAATAGCTGAGTGCCTAAATGTATCCGTTGAAACGGTACATACCCTTAAGAAGATTGCCTATAAAAAGCTTCGTACATATCTGAAGGACTATTACTATTTTCTTATTCTCTTCTATTTGTAAACGGTAGGTTAGAAATAAACGCAGTTTCAGGGTTCTTTCCGTAGTCGGTCCGTAGTATCTCCGTATTATCTCCATACCATCTCCGTGTCATCTCCGTACCAAGTCCGTACTAAGTCCGTTCGTATAGATACGGAGCAGATACGGAGATAATACGGAGCAGATACGGTTCGGGTTATGAGAAGCTTTTATTTTTTCGTCGATAAATGGAATACGGCCATGTCACTTTCCGTTCCTATTCTGAAAGGCGGTCCCCAAAGAGATAATCCGCTGGAGACGTATATGTGGCTGTTTCCCCACTGCCGATAACCGTGGCTTTGTTCGTAGATATGGTCTGTCACCCAATTCATGGGCCATACTTGTCCACGGTGTGTATGTCCGCTGAATTGTAAATCTACACCGGCTGCCTCGCTTTCGGTCAGTTTATACGGCTGATGATCCAATAAGATGATGGGGTTACTCTTATCTATCCCTGCCATCAACTCTTGCAAGGAGCGGCGGGCCGTGTTCGACCGGTCGTCACGTCCTATCAGTTGCATGCCGTTGGGGAGCGTGACTACTGAATCGCGTAGCAACTGTATGGGGGTGTCTTGTATGAATCGAGCGCTTGCCTTAATGCCACTGATATATTCGTGATTGCCGGGAACCATATAAATACCCAGCGGAGCTTTTAATTCTGACAGTTCCTCCATCATGTTTTCAGTGTAAAGGGGTACTACGCTGTTATCAATTAAATCTCCTGCAATCAATATCAAATCGGGATTTTGTTCATTAATCATTTTCACATACCGTTTCAAGGCTGTTTTCCCGGTTCCATTACCCAGATGCAGATCGCTGACGGCAACTATCTTAACCGGTTTCGCGTCGTCGGCTAAAGGTTTGTCAAGGGCGATGTTGATTATATTTGTCTTAGGATGACGGTAATTATAGTATCCATATCCTAATAAGACGACGGTAAATATCAAAGAGAGGATGAAGCCGTAGTTGAAGGGGACACGGCAGAGCTTCAGCAGATCAAACGCGAGCAGGAACAAAACCATGTATAGAGTGAATATCAGCCAGCCGGTCCCTACTTCATACATGGCATGGGATAAGAAAACCGGCATTTTTATATTGCGGGTTAGCATAGTCCCTATGATGGATAAAGCTGCGAGCCAGAACAAGACGGCCAATGAAATTTTAATTCCACCGGGAAGACCGGATAACGCTTGCGCACCTCTGTAAAATATGTAGGTGTTTCCGCCAAGGTATACAGTAATAAGAATGATGAAGAATATCGGCATAAAATTTATGTATTGAATTTGAGTGGCAAAAATAAGCTAAATTCCGGTTTATTAAAAAAAAAGTGCTTTTTGATTCACCATGATTTCAATTATACCTGTTTTATTATAAAAGACAACGAAAAAAGTTCAATTTATGATAAAACAGGATTTTTATATAGCTAATATTATTGCCAGGCACCTATCCGGTGAAATCACTCCTGAAGAGAGTGCTCAATTGGAGAATTGGCGAAAGGAGGATTCTGCTCACGAAGCCCTCTTCCGGAAAATATGCAGTAAAGAGAATCTTAAGAAACATGTGGAAAAAGGTGTGTCATTTGATACTGCAACCGGTTGGTTGGAAGTACAAAAGCGTATCAGGAAAAGCAATAGCCGGGAACGGATGATGAGAATACTCCGTTATGCCGCCGCTGTTTTAGTACCCGTCTTTTTTGTAGGTATTACACTGAAGTATACTGATCATGGCCATTCTTCTGATAAGTCCGTACTGATTGCCCAGCCCATATTGCCGGGAGCTGCCAAAGCGATATTGACTTTGGATAATGGGGAAACTATCAGTCTGAATAAAGAAACGGCAGATGCTTTACAGCAGATAGAAGGAACACATATTCAGGTAGATTCAACCACTTTGAATTATCAGTTGGCACAAACCGCATCCGTTCAGGTAAAACCTGTATATAATAAGGTGGAAATTCCGCGTGGCGGCGAGTATGCGTTGGTGCTGAGTGACGGAACAAAGGTTCATTTGAATTCAATGAGTAGCCTTCGTTTTCCGGTTGCTTTTACTGCGGATAAAAGAGAAGTAGAACTGCAAGGTGAAGCTTATTTTGAGGTGAGCAAAACCGGGCAGCCTTTTATTGTAAACGTTAATGGCATGCAAGTTGAAGTATTGGGCACAACCTTCAATATCTCCGCTTATCCTAATGAAGAATATCAGACAACTTTGGTTACCGGTTCGGTGAGGGTCAGTGCTGAAAAGGGTGAAAGCCTTGTTCTGAAACCGTCGCAACAGGCCACCATCGTTTCGGGTGGAAATTCCATACAAGTGCGAACGGTGGATACCTCGTTTTACACTTCATGGGTAAAGGGAAAGATTAATTTCAAGGATCAGCGTCTGGAAGATATCATGAAGATACTTTCCCGTTGGTATGACATGAATGTGGTTTATGAAAATGAAGGACTTAAGAATATACGTTTCGGTTGTAACCTGAACCGTTATGAAGAGATAACTCCTTTCGTCAAGTTGCTGGAACAGACGGAAGAAGTGCATGTGAAAATCGAAGGTAATACAATAACATTCTATAATTAACCAAAAAATGATTACTATGAGCAAGAAAGAACACAAGAATCAAGCTGAAAGAAGTAGTAGACGTTTATGGATAACGTTGCTGTTTTTCTGTTTCACAGTTACCGGTTTTATGCAGGCTGCCAATGCGGTGTTTGCACAAACCACTGTCACTGCAACCTTTAAAAATGCCACCCTTAGCGAAGTGCTGTGGGAAGTTCAGCGACAAACCGATTTCACGTTTGTGTATAGCACTGAAGATGTGAAAAAGGTAAAAGTAGCAAACTTGATTGTAAACCATGAAAAAATAGCTGATGTACTGGAAAAATGTCTGAAAGGCAGTGGACTGACTTATACGGTTCATGATGGAGTCATTGCTATCAAATCGGTTTCTAAAGTTGAAACTGTAGCTGCTCCCCAGCAAAAGACTAAAGTAAGTGGAACCGTTGTAGATGAAACGGGTGAGGCTGTAATTGGAGCCAATGTGATAGTGAAAGGCACTACCAATGGTTGCACTACCGACCTGGATGGTCATTTCTCTCTTGATGTAGATCACCTGCCGGTTACTTTGGTTGTCTCGTATATCGGCTATATCCGTCAGGAAATCAAGGTTACTTCTGCAAGGACGATTAAAGTGGAGATGGTGCCGGATAATAACCTGATGGAAGAAGTGGTGGTCACTGGTTACGGTACTTTCAAGAAGTCGGCTTATGCCGGTTCTGCTGCCAGTGTAAAGGGAGAAACGTTGAAAGACGTTCCGGCTATTTCTTTTAAGGACCTGCTTCAAGGTAATGCTCCGGGTGTGCAGTTTACCTCTTCTTCCGGTCAGCCGGGTGCATCTTCTTCATTGAGAATCCGTGGTATGGGGTCTTTCAATGCCAGTAACTCACCTCTTTATGTAATAGACGGAGTACCGATGCGTTCGGGCACCATCAATACGATGAGTTCGGATGCCGGTCTTGATATTATGTCTACCATTAATAGTTCCGATATTGAAAGCGTTACGGTGATAAAGGATGCTGCTGCCGCTTCACTTTACGGTTCGCGTGCCGCGAATGGTGTCGTGCTGATTACGACGAAGAAAGGTAAGGCAGGAAAGCCTTCCATTTCATTGAAGGCCGATTGGGGCAGTTCTGATTTTGCCATGGATTATCGTCCGATTATGGGTGGGGAAGAGCGTCGTCAGTATATTTATGACGGTTTGGTAGCCGGGCAGATAAAGAAAGGTAAGAGTGAAGCCGATGCAATGACTTATGCTGATAAGGAAATTGATGATTATGCTCCGGTTCCCTGGTGTGGATATACGGATTGGGATGATGTTTTGTTCAAGAAAGGAAATCACCAGTCTTATGAAGCTTCTCTGTCAGGAGGAACGGACCGGTTCAAGTATTACTCTTCACTTTCTTATCTGAAGCAAGACGGTATTGCCATCAACTCAGGTCTGGAACGTATCAGCGGACGCCTGAATGTGGATTTTCAAGCTACCAGTAAGCTGAAATTGGGAGCCAATGTCCTGTTTGCTACGGTTAACCAGGACGTATATAGTGAAGGTACTTCTTATTCTTCCCCTTTCTACACCTCACGTAATGCTGTGGTACCTTCTGATCCTATATACAATGAAGATGGTAGTTGGAATCGTGACTTGATCCGTATTGGTGACCGTAACCCGTTGTTGTCGGCAACTTACGATTATCAACGCGAATATGTGACCCGTACGTTCAACACCATCTATGGTGAATATGAATTTATCAAGGACCTGAAGTTTAAGTCTACTTTCAGTTATGACTATGTAATTACGAAAGGTAAAGACTGGAGTGATCCGCGTACTTCCAACGGTGATGATATCAACGGTGGCATGAGCAAGAAGTATTATGAATACAATAAAATGGTATGGGCCAATCAGTTGAGTTATAAAACTACAATTGCTAAGGATCATCATATTGATGCACTGGTAGGTTACGAAATAGACGATCAATACCGCGATTATCTGTCAGGATATGCCACTAACTTTGCAACTCACGATAGAAATCAAATCAGTAACGGTATGAAGACGGAATCGGTCGGTGGTAATGATACCCGGACACGTATGGTTTCTTACTTGATGCGTTTGAACTATGATTATAAGAACAAATACTATTTAGGCGGCAGTTTCCGTACGGATGGTAGTTCCCGTTTCCAAAGAGATAACCGTTGGGGTAATTTCTGGTCATTATCCGGTGCTTGGCGTATTATTGAGGAAGAATTCATGTCTCCGACCAAGAATTGGCTGACCGATTTAAAAATACGCGCGTCGTATGGTGTGAACGGTACTCTTCCGTCTGATTATTTTGGATACATGGGATTGAGCAGCCTGACTAACGGTTATCTGGAGCAACCGGGTATCATTCAGTCGCAGCTGCGGAATGACGACTTGCAGTGGGAGACAAACTATAATCTGAATCTGGGTTTGGATTTTGCCTTGTGGAATCGTATCAACGTTACTTTGGAGTATTACACCCGTACCACCAAGAACTTGTTGATGGACCGTCCTATCTCCATGACCACCGGCTTTGGCAGTTACCTGATGAATATCGGTGAAGTAAAGAATAAAGGTGTGGAGTTGGAAATCAGCTCAACCAACATCCAGACTAAAGATTTCTCATGGAATACAACATTCAATATTTCACATAACAAGAATAAGATTGTAACCCTGGATGGCATGCAGACGGAAATAAAGAGTGGTTCTCAGATTCGTAAAGTAGGAAAGTCGTACCGTACTTTCTATATGATTGAATTTGCAGGTATCAATCCGGAAACCGGTGCTCCCCAATTCTATACGAATGATGTGGACGAAAATGGAAACTACATTAAAGACATTACCGAAGAAATCAATAAAGCTCATGCCATTGTTCTTGATAAACATGCAGAACCGAATGCTATAGGCGGTTTATCAAATACGTTGCGCTATAAATGGTTTGATCTGAACTTTATGTTCTCTTACCAGTTTGGTGGTTACTCTTATGACAACTGGGCACAAAAAACCGAGCATGGTGGTAATGACCTGGAAGCTAACATTCCGTCCTACTATAAAGACAGTTGGAAGAAACCGGGAGATGTCACAAAATATGAGTTGTTCTACGAGAAACCCTCTGTAGCAATGAATAAAGTAACGACTACCCGCCGTCTGCACAGCACGGACTTTATCCGCTTGAAGACGCTGACATTCGGTTTCACCGTTCCGAAGGACTGGACACAGAAAATCGGTATCGAGAACGTACGTTTGTATGCATCGGCCAATAACCTTTGGACATGGGCGGCATACGACTATTACGATCCGGAAGCGGTGAGTGGCGGTACTGCCATTTGGGGAACTCCTCCTTTGAAGACTGTAACTTTTGGTATTAATGTAAATTTCTAACCCGATAAAAACGATATATTATGAAACCATTAAAATATTTATTTATCAGTTCCATGTTGTTCGTCGCTACTTCTTGCGGGAACAGCTGGTTGGATTTGGAACCTTCCACTTCGGTAGATACTGAAACCAGTATTAAGATATTGTCGGATGTTGAGTTTACTCTGAACGGTATCTACAGCACGATGCAGAGTTCGGATGCTTACTCCGGACGTCTGGTATATTACGGAGATGTGACAGGTGATGATATGCAGGCTGTTAGTTCTACTAAGCGTGTAGCCAACTATTACCGTTTTAATTTTACCAAGGATGATAACCCTTCCAGCCATTGGTCTTATCTTTATTCTATTATCCAGAATTGTAATCTGATTTTGATGAATATTGATAAACTGGCTATTGATGAAGAAGACAAAGCATACCGTGATGATTTGAAAGGAGAGGCACTGGCCATTCGTGGTCTGGCATTGTTCGATCTGACCCGTATCTTCGGTTATCCGTATCTGAAAGATAACGGGGCATCGCTGGGTGTGCCTATTATAGAAGGTCTGTCCACGATTGATAGCAAGCCGACACGCAACACTGTAGCTCAATGCTATACGAAGATAATCGATGATCTTACCCAAAGTATTTCTTTATTGGGCGAGAAATTCAATAAGGGTAAAATAAACAAATGGGGTGCAATGGTGCTTCTCAGTCGTGTTTATCTTTACAAGGGTGAGAATGCCAATGCATTGAAAATGGCGGGTGATGCCATTACAGGTGCAGAAAAGAATAAATACGCTTTGTGGACCAATGAAGATTACCCCACAGCTTGGGGAGAAGATGCTTCGGCCTCCAAACCGGGTGAAGTATTGTTCGAAATCGTAAATCTCACTACTGACAGTCCGGGTAAAGAAAGTATGGGTTATCTCAATTCTTATGACGGTTACGATGATATGTGCATCACCTGCTCTTTCTATCAGTTCCTGAAGGAAGACCCGAAGGATATACGTCTTAAGTTGCTGAGCTTCGATAAAAAATATTATGCTTATGTAAATAAGTACCAGCCGCAGAGTGAAGAGAATATTGAAGATGCCAATATCCCGCTGATTCGTCTTTCCGAGGCTTATCTGAATGCAGCCGAAGCTGCTGTGAAGGTGAATGATAATGATGCTGCTGTTAAGTATCTCGATCCGATTGTGAAGCGTGCTAACCCGGATAACACAGTGGTGGGACAGACTATTACTTTGGAGAGAGTGCTGAACGAACGCCGTAAAGAACTGGTTGCCGAAGGACACCGCATGTATGATGTTATCAGAAATGGGTTAACGGTGGAGCGTAAGGATGTAAAGGATAGTAATCTGAGTAAGACCAAGCATGATACGAAGTATATGACCTATGACTGGAATTTCTATATGATTGTACTTCCTATTCCCAAGAAGGAAATGGATGCCAATCCTAATATGGAACAGAATCCTGAATATGGTGGAAGATAATTTAAATAAATGATATATGACGAGTAAGACAAGTTTCATGAAGTACTTTCTTATCGCATTTACTCTAATGTTCATCAGTTCCGGCCTAAACGCCGGAACTTTTGGTTCAGACGGTAAGAAGAAAGACAAAGAGAAAAAGGAAGAGTTATCGGCTGACGGACCGTATGTGCTTTATCAGCCTGATGGTAAAACGCGTGTCATCAGTGTCGATAAGAAAGGGAAAATTACCGACACGACTTATGCTGCACTACCCGAAGATTTTACTCTGCATGTGGTAGATCATAAAGGGCGGTTTCCGTTTGATGTGAAATTGCATCCTGTGAAACGTCCCGATTGGCAATATCGGCAACCGGAGAAAGTGTTTGTTATGTCCGACCCGCACGGTAGGTTGGATTGTGTTATTAGTTTGTTGCAGGGCAATGGGGTTATCGATAAAAACTATAATTGGAGCTATGGTAATAATCACCTGATGGTTATCGGTGATATTTTCGATCGTGGAAAAGATGTACCGCAAATATTCTGGCTGTTTTATAAGTTGGAAGATGAGGCTGCAAAAGCAGGTGGAACGGTTTCTTTCCTGTTAGGGAATCATGAGCCGTTGGTATTGGCCAATGACTTGCGCTATACGAAAGATAAATATAAAGTGCTGGCACAGAAATTGAATATGGATTACCCTAAACTTTTTGGACCCGATACGGAATTGGGTAAATGGTTAGGAACTCGCAATACGATGCAGACCATTGGCAGCGACCTTTATGTTCATGCCGGATTAGGCAAGAATTTTTATGACCGTAATTTAAGCATTCCTACCGTGAACGAAGAAATGGGTAAAGCCCTTTTCATGAATAAGAAAGAACGCAGGGCTCTTTCTCCATTGACAGCATTTCTGTATGGTAATGATGGTCCCATCTGGTATCGTGGTCTTGTACGTACAGATGCCAAGTATCACCCAATGGCACAGGACAGCCTGCAAATGGTGATGGAACGCTATAAAGCCAAACACATTATCGTAGGACATACCATCTTCAAGGATATTTCTACTTTTTATGATGGCAAGGTTATCGGTGTCAATGTAGACAATAAAGAAAATCAGAAGAAGAAACGTGGCCGTGCATTATTGATTGATAAGGATACTTACTTTGTGGTAGGTGATAAAGGCATTCTGCGAAAATTGTAGGGATCTAAATTATCATTTAGTTCATTACTTTCGGGTTATGAATATAATTTTAGGCGCGGATTACGCGGATTACACGGATTCTTTTCCTGTAATATAGTGTGATAGCGCAGCCATTAATCCGTGTAATCCGCGTAATCCGCGCCTAAATCATTATCAGCATTAGTTCATTACTTTTCCGTTATGAATCAAATTCAACTTCTGATTCGCATTGTTAAGTAATACCGGATACGCTCTTTCGAAAAGGTTGTAGGACTATGTTCTCTATATTTACTTTTATTTTCTGAATATATTTGTCCTTTTTCTATATTGGGCAGAGATTGAGATGACGGTGTCTGAATTGAATATTTATAGGCATTGCAGAGTTTGATGAAAAAAAATGCAGGGAACTGCGTCCTGAAAATGTAAAAGGAAAGCATATATGCGGAATAAAGGCTGCATTGTATAGCGAGACTCTTATATTCGGTGCAGCGTGTCTGTTTAGGATGAAATTTCAATCAAATTGACTTCTCCGAAAAGACCGGAATACTTAGGAAAGTAGTGGATAAAACCTCTTTCCGGGGAAGGTCTGAGTCCCATTTCGGGCAAAATAGCCACTTATCTGATAGGGCTACACCCTTTTTAGTATAGGACTACACCCTTTGGAGCACATTACTACACCCTTTTGGGCAAATGGTGTAGCCCTTTTCCAACTCCATGATTCCTTATATGAAGTTTCGTTTCCCTTAATCGGGACAACCGTTTCTCCTAATGGGAACGCTCGTTTCTCTTAATGGGAACTGCCGTTTCTCTTGATGGGAACGCTCGTTTCCTACCAGTGGGAAACCGCAAATACTTATACATGAGGTGATTAACACAAGCTTCAGGGAGCAATAGGAAACAATACGGAAATGCATGGCAAACCGGAGGCTGACGGGGAAATAACTGTCGGATGAAGGACTGGCATAAGGAAAAGTCATAACAATGACGAAAGGACTTTTCTTCCTGCTGGACGGGTTATGAATATAATTTTAGGCGCGGATTACGCGGATGACGCAGATCTTTTTTTATCCACTTTTATAGCGCAGCCTTTTAAATCCGCGTTATCTGTGTCATCCGCGTCTAAAAAATAATATACCGAATGGCGCTAATCACTTATCACCAAACACTAATCACTTTTGTTCTTTTCTTTCCCGTTTTGGATAAAGTGATTAGAGGTTAAGTAAGCATAATTTAGTTTATATTATAGTAAATGATAATTTATCCAATTTATGGATTTCCAAGGGTCTCTTTTTTGAAGAGGAAGAAGAGTGAATTAATTCTCCAATTGGGAAAATATTTTTTCCCAATTGGAGAATTAAAATTTGCAAGTTTATTGCCGAGATGTACACCTGCCAGTTGAGCCAGATGGAGCGCTGTTTCCAGGGAATTGTAGAAGGCAATTATTTTTTATTCAACAGAATTGGGGTGAATCTGGTAAGTAAGCATTATCTTTGTGGGCGCCAAGATCGCAAAGATAGTAATGATTAAGATAAAGTGATATGACATCAGAAACCAATCGTACGGAATATAAGCGGCATCTTGCCGATGATTTGGAAAGAGAGGTTATAGCTTTTAAAAAAGTACCCCGCAAGTCACCCCGCAAGTGAGATAACTGACCAGAGTATTGTATAGAGAAAGGAATATTACTTAAAAAATCACTTTAACATATAAGAAGATTATGATAGAAATTACTGATGCTGCCTTGCGCAAAGCCGCAGGCGAGGGAATGGATACTTTTATTCAGGTATTTACTGACAGATATAAAGAAGTGATAGGTGGTGAACTAACTGCTGAATCCATGCCATTACTGACAGGTGAGCAGCACACTTTACTTGCATACCAGATCTTTCGTGATGAAGTAATGGATGGTGGCTTCTGCCAGTTGATACAGAATGGGTATGGTGGTTATATTTTTGCCAATCCGTTTGCTAAAGTGATGCGTCTATGGGGAGCAGAAGATTTTGGTAAACTGGTATATAGAGCTAAAAAGATTTATGATGTCCATCGTGAAGATCTGGAACGGGAACGTACAGATGATGAATTCATGGCTATGTACGAGCAATATGAAGCTTTCGATGAACTGGAAGAAGAATTTTTGGAAAAAGAGGAAGGAATCACAGCTATGGTAGCCAGTTATGTAGATGAACATCTGGAACTGTTTGCTAAAATCGTCTGACTATTTTCCGTTTCTTTGCATTTATTTTGTTTGACAAAATGAATAAGTATCTGTTTTGTATTTTTTTATTTATTGGGGGAGGATTTGTATCATGTAAGCAAACTAATTCCGATGTGGAGTTGCTGGAACAAGTGGAAAGGTGTGTGGAAGTATACCCTGATAGTGCTATGCAATTATTAAATCTATTACAATATCCTGAAAAGCTTCGTGGCAAAGAAAGTGCGGACTATGCTTTGTTGCTGACACAAGCTTTAGATAAAAACTATTTAGACAGTTTGCAATCAGATTCTTTAATTAAGATAGCTGTAGATTATTATAAAGGTAGTGGAGACTATGTGAAAGCTGGAAAGTCTTACTATTATTATGGAAAAATAATGGTAGTAAAAGGTAAAGTATCTGAGGCTATGGAGGCTTTTCTAAAGGCACTAACGTTCTTAAAAGAAATGAAGGAATATAAATTGCAAGGATTGATATTTGAGCATATCGGCTATTTAAATTTAGGACAGGGAATGCATGAACAGTCAATAGATAACTATCGAAAGTCTATTCATTATTACGAATTGGCTGGTGATAGTATAGGAGAGGTGTATGGTTGTAGAAATGTGGCCCGGGGGCATTATGCAAGCCAAGATTATGACAGTGCTTATTGGTATGCAAATAGGGGATTGTTACTGTTGTCGGATACTACGAATCAAGTAAGATCTTCTCTTTTTCAGTTATTGGGACTTATAGTTAAGGATGAAGGAAAATATTCACAAGCTATAGACTATTTTATCTCTGCAATAGAATCAAATAAAAATGTTAATGATGGGCTTCGCTATTATTTATCTTTAGGATGTGCATATATGGATATAGGGCAGTTTGCTTTGGCCGAGAGATGTTTCGAGCATTGCAAAAATGTGAATGATGTATTTATTTCATCGGGTGCCTATAACTATTTGTATCTTCTGAAGAAGAAAGAATCCAATTATGAACAGGCTCTTTCATATAAAGAGTTGTCTGACTCTATATTAAATATAGTTCGTAATAATGAGTTGAGCAGTCAATTACTGGCTTTACAGAAAAAGTATGAAGCTGATAGGCTTATTATGGAAAATAGTCAGATAAGGTTGGAAAAGGAAAATCAAGCTTATTTTTATTCGGTTATAATGTTGATAATAAGTGGAGTCAGCTTTTGGTTGATTAAGAAATATAAAAAGAAAAACCTGCGGAACATAGAAGCTTTAAGGAGAAATGAAAGGATATTGGAAGAATATGCTTGTAGGATAACCGGATTGGAATTGGAGGGAGAACAAGAACGTGAAGCAAAGAAAGAAGTTATTGGAAAATTGAATAGAAAGATTTTGGAATTGACATCTGAGAACAAAAGAATCCGTGATAACTCATGTGTAGAGGCATTGTTTGTTTTGGGAGAATTAAAAGAAGGTAAGTTGATTGTGGAAAATATGAAAATGTCCGAACGTCAGAGCATATTTGATTTTTTGGATCTGGTTTATGCAAACTTCGTTTCTCGAATAAAAACAGATTTTGAATTAACAAAAGGTGATTTGTTGTTAGCGGCATTGATAAAACTAGGTTTTTCAAGCAAACAATTAATGATTGTATTTGATTGTGAAATGAAGTCGGTTTATAAGAGTAAGCAGAGATTGAAGTCGCATTTAAAGCTGGAAAAGGAAGATTCCTTGGAGGAAATGATAGCATTTTATTAAAAATAATAGTTCATTTTGTCCGCTATGGATTTTGATAGATGATTATTTATCAGTGATTTATCTCTAAAATTCTGTCCACATAATTATTTCGTTTCTTGGTTTCATGGTGCTAACTTTGCTTTAAATTTTAAAAGGAAACACTATGAAACTAAAATTGATTCTATGTTTGTTAGGGGTATTTTCTTTATTAAAGGTAAATGCTGCTTTGGGAATAGGTAATGACGAAATCTCAGAAAAGGTTCTGATTGAAATGAAAGGAAACGATGTTCCTTTTGACATTCTAACCAATGGAGATTTAGGAGATCATCGTTCTGTACAACCGCTAATTCCGATTTTTGTGATGTTGGACGGTAGTAATAATACTTTGGATTTGTATTTTGAGCAGGCTATAGGAGAGGTAGATGTTACTATTTCTCAAAATGGTGTTGTGCTCTATTTTTCTTCGGAATATATACAAACTTCTGTGCTGAAAAATATTCAACTTGAATTGGACGTTTCCGGTAGTTTCCTTATAGAAATAGAAGGAAAAAATGGGGCGTATGCGTGTGGGCAGTTTGAGTTGTGATAAATTATATAATATGTTTAACCTAAAAAATATAATGCTTATGAAAAAGATTGCTTTGTTATTAGTAGGATTATTAGCTATGTTTTCTTGTGAACAAGAAGATTTAGAAGCTATTGCGAAAAGTGATATAGAGCAAATGCAGACAAGAGCTACAACGTCTATTGCGGATTTCGATCCAATCAATGAATTGGCAGGTATCCCTATGAATATTTTGAATGTGGGAAATACAAGTCGCAGATATTTATCATGTGAGAAATCTGGGACAGGAGTTGACTTATATACTAAGGATGATGGAAGTATGCGGCAGCAATGGATGTTTGTTTTTGGTAATATAACACTTGTAGGTGGGAATACGTATTTTAAACCATTACCTGGGATGTTAAGCTTTATTTATCTATATCCAAATTCATTTACTGGGGAAACTTATCCTGAATTATCAATAGTTTCCCCGAACTCATCATTTTTTCATAGCTATGAGATATTGGATGATGGAAGTTGCTATATATACAGATTTCCTAAAACATCTTCAGACTCAAAAGTATATTTGCAGTCTGATACGAGAACTGGGTCCGATTTGAAATATAAATATGGTCATTTTACTGACTTGGCCAAGTGGACATTTGCTCCCATTGGTGAATTTGAAATTGTAGATTTAGAATATGTATGTACCTCTGTTGATAATTTGGAGCCAGTTGAAGTTGTTTGTGATTATGATACTTATGATAATCAAAGTTCAAGTGTTGTTACATGGAATTATACTGTTACTACAAAGTATACTGAAACATCTAATTTTTCAAATACTGAAGGAGTTAGTATTACTTATTCGAATTCTCGAACTGTTGGAATGCCCAATGTAGAAGGTGGTACTGTTACAACAAATAGTACTTTTCAACAACAAGCAAATAAATCTTGGACTTTTGGAACAAGTGATTATAAAGAAGTTACAAGAACTAGGACAGGAAGTGTACCTGTACAACCTCATAAAACAGTGAGATTAGAAGCTGTGGTTGTTTTATATAAGGGAAGTCTTACTTATGTTGCAACATTAAGAAAGATAGGCGATACTAAGACTTTTAAAGTAAAAGGAAAATGGGATGGAACCTGTTATTCTAGATTTTATGCTAAAACCTATGATGTATCTACTGGTAATGTTTTAGATGTATATACTATTGAATAGTAAATAAAAGTTAAATAAATATTAGGGTGTGCAGTATTTAGATTCATATTTCATTTATCCTTAAAAACAATGAAAAAACGATGAGAGTGCTATACAACTCGATTCTTTTATCTAAATTTGCAAACTCTAATATTTATAGAACAATGAAAATGGCTAAATTAAAAATCTGGATGGTTGCCCTTACCTTGATAATGGGTGTTTCTCTAACTTCTTGTATTAATGGTGATGATAACACTATTCAACCGGTATATGGCCCAATTCTTTTAAAAAGTACTTTTCCTTATCAATTTCAAGCAGAAGGTAGTGATGTTGTATTCGAGGCAAATTCTGCGACTATAACAGGTCTATCTGATAATGCTTATCCAGGAGATATGGTCTATTTGAATGCTCAATATGATACAAGCACACAAGCTGTTGATGAAAATACGAAGAAGATTATTGTGACAGTTACAAGTGCAGAGAAATTGAATGAGAATACATATATCTCACAAGAGGATGTGTCATACAATAGATCTGTGCTTTCTACTTCGGAATTAGGTGCAAATTATTCTCCTGCTTTATATAGTAAGAATTGGTTGATATTCCCTATAGCGTTTTATATAGAAAAGTTGGAAATGGCAAGTGCACTTAAACATTCATTTTATTTAGTATATGACGCAGAACATGAAGATAATAATGAAACTACGATGGTGTTACGTTTACGTCACCAATCTAATGACGATGCTTCAAAAGAGAAGAGTTCTGCATTACTGTCAAAAGCATTTAAAATTACAGACCTCGTAAGGAATTTTAATGGTGGTAGTACTACGAATAAATTGAAAACTATCAAGATTATCATTCAGCAACAAAAAGGAAGCACTCCAGAAATTGTTGAAGGATCGACAGATAGTTATACTGAATATACTTATGAACTTGATTATTCAAAAGTAGCAAATTTATAATTTGGATTATAAAGCATTATTCCATATAGCAATGTTACTGATTTCCTCTCCGGCCAAGGCTTGGGAGGAAATTCGTTTGGAAGAGGATAGGCGAAAAGTATTTACTGCTTTTGTCTATCCTATGATTGGTTTATGTGGATTGTCCGTCTTCATCGGTTCTTTGCTGGCGAAGGGATGGGGCGGTCCCGAGAGTTTTCAATATGCCATGACGCAATGTTGCGCGGTGGCAGTATCCCTCTTTGGAGGATATTTTCTGGCGGCGTATCTCATAAATGGGATGCGCGTTAAAATGTTTATGATGGACAGTGACATGCCATTGACGCAACAGTTTGCGGGCTATGCGCTGGTTGTTCTTTTCTTGCTCCAGATTATTATCGGCATATTGCCGGACTTTAATATCATCGGATTGCTGTTGCAGTTCTATATTGTGTATGTGGTGTGGGAGGGGGCTTCCACGTTGATGAAAGTAGAAGAGAAAGACCGGTTACGGTTTACAATCATTTCTTCCATCCTACTGATTGCCTGTCCTATGCTCATTCAGTTTATATTCAACAAGCTGACGATGGTGCTTAATTAACGTTTGAAATCATGAAACAAGCTCCTGTTAATATAAAAAATAAGCGTGCTACATTCGATTATGAATTGGTAGACACTTATACCGCGGGCATTGTGCTCACGGGTACGGAAATTAAATCGATTCGCATGGGTAAAGCAAGCCTTGTGGATACCTTCTGTTACTTTGCCAATGGCGAGTTGTGGGTGAAGAATATGCATATTTCCGAATACTTCTACGGTTCGTATAATAACCATTCGGCACGCAGGGAGCGCAAACTCTTACTTACTAAAAAAGAACTTGATAAACTGGCGCGTGGAGCAAAAGACCCCGGTTTTACAATGGTTCCCATTCGTATGTTTATTAATGAAAAAGGGCTTGCTAAAGTGGTAGTGGCTCTTGCCAAAGGTAAAAAGCAATACGACAAGCGCGAAGCGTTGAAAGAGAAAGATGATAAACGCGATATGGCGCGGATGTTTAAGAGATAATATCATTCTATCACTGAATACAAATGGTTTCTATTGAAAAGTTGGTGCGTGAGCGCATCCTTATTTTAGACGGTGCTATGGGCACCATGATACAACGGTACAACTTAACGGAGGAAGACTTCAGGGAGGAGCGCTTTGCTGACATCCCCGGGCAGATGAAAGGAAACAATGATCTGCTTTGTCTGACGCGCCCTGATGTGATACAGGATATACACCGTAAATATCTCATGGCAGGTGCCGATATCATTGAAACCAATACGTTTAGTTCTACCAGTGTCAGTATGGCCGATTATCATGTGCAGGAATATGTACGTGAGATGAATCTGGCTGCCGTTAAACTGGCACGTGAAGTAGCTGATGAATTTTCTACACCTGATAAACCACGTTTTGTAGCCGGTTCTATCGGGCCTACCAATAAGACTTGCTCCATGAGTCCCGATGTGAATAATCCGGCCATGCGTGCGCTGACTTACGATGAACTTGCCGATGCCTATCGGGAACAGATGGAGGCCTTGCTGGAAGGTGGGGTAGACGCTCTGCTGATAGAAACCATATTCGATACATTGAATGCCAAAGCAGCTATCTTTGCTGCGGAAAAGGCGATGGAGGCTACAGGCGTTCAAGTTCCTGTTATGCTGTCCGTTACCGTATCCGATACAGGCGGACGTACTCTGTCGGGACAGACTTTGGAGGCTTTTCTTGCCTCAGTTCAGCATGCCAATATCTTTTCGGTAGGCTTGAACTGTTCCTTTGGCGCCCGCCAGTTGAAACCTTTCCTGGAACAGCTTGCTGCCCGTGCTCCTTATTATATCAGCGCATACCCCAATGCGGGATTGCCTAACAGCCTGGGACAATATGACCAGACGCCTGCCGATATGGCGCATGAAGTGAAAGAGTATATTCAGGAAGGTCTGATAAACATCATTGGCGGTTGCTGTGGTACGACCGATGCATACATCGCCGAATATCCTGTTTTGATAGCCGGTGCTGCTCCCCATGTTCCTGCTCCGAAACCCGAAAGTCTTTGGCTTTCCGGCCTGGAATTATTGGAAGTGACTCCTGAGAAGAACTTTATCAATGTGGGAGAACGCTGTAATGTGGCCGGTTCCCGCAAGTTCCTGCGTCTGGTTAATGAAAAGAAATACGATGAAGCCCTCAGCATTGCCCGTCAGCAAGTAGAAGACGGGGCGCAGGTGGTGGATGTAAATATGGACGATGGTCTGCTGGATGCACAGGCTGAAATGACTACTTTCCTCAATCTGATTGCTTCTGAGCCTGAGATTGCCCGTGTTCCTGTGATGATTGACTCCTCTAAATGGGATGTAATCGTTGCCGGATTGAAATGCCTGCAAGGAAAGTCCATCGTGAATTCAATCTCTCTGAAAGAGGGAGAAGAAAAGTTTCTGGAACATGCCCGCACGATCAGGCAATATGGTGCCGCTACCGTAGTAATGGCTTTTGATGAAAAAGGACAGGCGGATACATACGAACGTAAGATTGAAGTGTGTGCCCGTGCTTATCAGCTTTTGGTTGAGAAAGTGGGCTTTAATCCTCATGATATTATCTTTGACCCTAACGTCCTTGCCGTAGCTACGGGTATGGACGAACATAATAATTATGCTGTAGACTTCATCCGGGCTACCGGTTGGATACGTAAGAATCTGCCGGGTGCGCATGTCAGTGGTGGCGTTAGCAACCTTTCATTCTCTTTCCGCGGCAACAATTATATCCGTGAAGCCATGCATGCAGTGTTCCTTTATCATGCCATCCGTGAAGGAATGGATATGGGAATCGTAAATCCGGCTACGGCTGTACTTTATACCGATATCCCTGCCGATATACTGGAACGTATAGAGGATGTGGTTTTAAACCGTCGTCCCGATGCTGCCGAACGCCTGATAGAAACTGCTGAACAACTGAAAGCTGCTGCCGAACAACAGAAAGGTAATGCCACTGATAAACAAGTTGCCCCTCTTTCATGGCGTAATGGAACAAGTGTGGAAGAACGTTTGAAACATGCTTTGACAAAAGGAATTGGTGACTATCTGGAGGAAGACTTGGCAGAAGCCCTGAAGCTTTATCCGAAAGCTGTGGATATCATCGAAGGTCCTTTAATGTCAGGTATGAACTATGTAGGTGAGCTCTTTGGCGCCGGAAAGATGTTTTTGCCCCAGGTGGTGAAAACAGCCCGTACCATGAAGAAAGCCGTTGCCATTCTTCAGCCTATAATTGAAGCGGAAAAACAAGAAGGCTCCACCTCCGCTGGAAAAGTCCTGCTTGCCACGGTGAAAGGTGATGTACATGATATAGGCAAGAATATCGTTTCTGTGGTCATGGCCTGCAATGGTTATGAGATTATAGACCTTGGTGTGATGGTACCTGCCGAAACGATTGTTCAGCGTGCCTTGGAAGAAAAGGTGGATATGATTGGACTCAGTGGTCTGATAACCCCATCATTGGAAGAAATGGTACACGTGGCTATGGAACTGGAAAAGGTAGGTGCCGATATTCCTTTATTGATAGGTGGAGCTACTACCTCTCAACTGCATACAGCATTGAAAATAGCTCCTGTCTATCATGCTCCTGTAGTTCATCTGAAAGATGCTTCGCAGAATGCAACAGTAGCCGCCCGCTTGATGAATCCGAAAGCCAAAGAAGAATTAAAAGAAAAATTAAGTTCAGAATATCAACGGTTGCGTGAAAAGAGCGTTACGCAAGCACCGAAGACTGTTTCGTTGGAGGAGGCGCAGAAGAATAAGCTGAACTTATTTGGGGGCGTAAAGTAAACTGTGTCATGCGCTGTTTTTCTTTCAAGCTCATCGGTCGGGGATCGGCCAGCGCCAAGGGGGTGCACCAGCACTCCCGACGAGCGTAAAATTACAACAACTTAAATCTATCTCCAAACTTTATCGCCAGTTGTTGGGCAATTGTGCCCCAATTAGCCAGTGGCATAGTCCATTTCTTGCGTATGTTGCGATAAGCGAGGTAGACAAGCTTCTCAAGGGCGGTGTCATTAGGGAACACGCCCTTGTTTTTTGTAACTTTCCGTATTTGCCGGTGGTAGCCTTCAACGGTATTCGTCGTATAAATCATACGACGTATATCGGATGTGAACTGGAAGTATTCAGTGAGCTTTTCCCAGTTGTCCTGCCACGACTTGATGACGATAGGATATTTCTCTCCCCATTTCTGATCTAAATCAAGAAGCTCCGTTTCAGCGGCATCCTTGCTGACTGCACCGTAAACCCGTTTCAGATCTTTAAGAAACTCCTTCTGGTGTTTACTGCCGACATATTTGATGGAGTTACGTATCTGATGGACGATACAAAGTTGCACTATGGTATCAGGGA
>CEAO01017437.1_pt1 | contig 105027 bp, 104 predicted proteins | sample 557631 | NCBI WGS metagenome assembly CEAO01 (sample SAMEA3182049, study PRJEB8094) | gut metagenome | biome: human; feature: gut; material: Stool; isolation source: human stools | place: Canada | collected 2012-02-08 | reverse complement strand
TCGCTGGTACCCTCGTAGATCTCGGTGATCTTGGCGTCGCGCATCATGCGCTCCACGGGATACTCGCGGGTGTAGCCGTAGCCGCCGAACAGCTGGACGGCGCGGCGCGTGACATCGGAGGCAGCCTCAGCGGCGAACAGCTTCGCCATGGAGGCGTCCATGGAATAGTCCTCGTGATTCTGCTTCTTCATGGCAGCAGCGTACACCAGGTACTGAGCAGCCTGCATCCGGGTGTGCATGTCGGCCAGCTGGAACTGAGTGTTCTGGAACTGGCTCAGGCGCTTGCCGAACTGGACACGCTCCTGCGTGTACTTGACAGCCTCGTTGACAGCGCCCTCGCCCAGGCCCAGGGCCTGCGCGGCGATGCCGATCCGGCCGCCGTCCAGGGTCTGCATGGCGATCTTGAAGCCCTTGCCCTCTTTGCCCAGCAGATTCTCCTTGGGAACGATGCAGTCCTCAAAGATCAGGTCGCAGGTGGAGGAGCCGCGGATGCCCATCTTCTTCTCGTGCTTGCCGGTGGAGAAGCCGGGGAAGTCCTTCTCCACGATGAAGGCAGAGATGCCGTGGTTGCCCTTGGACTTGTCAGTCATGGCGAACACCACGAAGGTATCGGCCACGTTGCCGTTGGTGATGAAGCACTTGGAGCCGTTGAGGACGTAGTGGTCGCCCTCCAGCACCGCCAGGGTCTGCTGGCCGGAGGCGTCTGTGCCGGCGTTGGGCTCGGTCAGGCCGAAGGCACCGATCTTCTTGCCGGAGAGCAGGTCGGGCAGATACTTCCGCTTCTGCTCCTCGGTGCCGTGCTCAAAGATGGGGGCGCAGCACAGGGAAGTGTGGGCAGAAACGATAACAGCAGTGGTGCCGCAGACCTTGGCCAGTTCCTCCACGCACATGGCGTAGGACAGAACGTCGCCGCCGGCGCCGCCGTACTCCTTGGGGAAGTAAATACCCATCATCCCCAGCTTGGCCATCTTTTCGACGGTCTCCATGGGGAACCGCTCCTCTTCGTCGATCTCCTCAGCCAGAGGCTTCACTTCGTTCTCGGCGAATTCACGGTACATCTTCCGGAGCATCTGCTGCTCGTTTGTCAGATGAAAATCCATATACCATTAACTCCTTTTCTTGTTGGTGCTGACTTCAATTACTTGGAATAATCATAGAAGCCCTTGCCGGTCTTCTTGCCCAGCAGGCCGCCGCGGACCATCTTGCGCAGCAGCAGCGCGGGACGGTACTTGGAGTCGCCGGTCTCATTGTACAGGGTCTCCATAATGGCCAAGCACACGTCCAGGCCGATGAAGTCGCCCAGAGCCAGGGGGCCCATGGGATGGTTGGCGCCCAGCTGCATGGCCTTGTCGATGTCGGCCACGGAGGCGACGCCGGTCTCTACCAGGCCGATGGCCTCATTTATCATGGGGATCAGGATCTTGTTGACCACGAAACCGGGGGCCTCAGCCACTTCGACGGGCTCCTTGCCGATCTCCTGGGACAGCTTATAGACGAAATCGAAGGTCTCCTGGGTGGTGTTGGCGCCGCGGATGATCTCCACCAGCTTCATGCTGGGCACGGGATTGAAGAAGTGCATACCGATGACGGGGTGCTTCAGACCGTTGCCCATCTCGGTGATAGACAGAGAAGAGGTGTTGGAGGCGAAGATGGCCTCGGGCTTGCACAGGCCGTCCAGCTCATTCAGCAGCTCCTTCTTGGTAGCCATGTCTTCCTTGACGCACTCGATGATGAGATCCGCGTCGGCGCAGGCGGACTTCTCCTCCACCAGCACGTTGGCCAGCAGGGCGTCCACAGCCTCCTGGGTCATCTTGCCCTTCTCCACCCGCTTCTGCAGGGAAGCAGCCAGCTTATCCTTGTGCTTCTGCGCGGAAGCGACGGAGCTGGCATACATCAGGGCGGTGTGGCCCTTTGCCGCGAAAACCTGCGCAATGCCGCTGCCCATGGTACCTGCGCCAAAAACTGCAACCTTCATGATTTTTCCTCCTGTTATTTTTGAATAAATTGTTTGGTTTCCTTGTTTCATGCCTTTCGGCACTCCAGGGGGCCGGGCTGTGCCGCCCCTCCGGGAGAACACAGAGTCATTCCGATATTGCCAATTTACTCACAAACTTTATTATAGGGTGACTGGCGGCATTTATCAAGTATAATTTGTGCAGTTTGCGAAAAATTTCACGTTTTTTACACTTCATACAAATTGCTCGTTAAACTTTATACAATTTTGTTAATGCATTCACAAGGCCCTTCGTTCCAGCTGTATCTGCCGGAAATCTCACAGCCTCTCGGCCGCCTCGCACCGGAGCCAAAATGCCAGAATCTCCTCCTTAGCCGCCTCCGCCCGGGAAAGAATGGCAGGGTGCCCACCGGATGCAAACAAGCGCACGGCGGCATGGGGCATCTGCGCCGCCATCGCCTTGTATTCCTCTTCCAAATCCTGTCTGCACATGGGGTCCTCCCGGCTCCCCATCAGGAGTACCGGCGGCCGCATCTGCTCCAGCGGGCCGCAGAACAGCGGCCGTCCGGAGGCGGCGCATCGCAACAGGGCATCCGTGTCCCGGTCCACCACCGCCTCCCAGTCCGGTCCCTGGCACCATGCATAAAATTCCCGGGCTGCCTCGTCTCTTTTGGCGCGGTCCCGCTCTGCTGTCAAATCCCGCGCAAACCCCGGGTGAAGGCTCCGCCCGTCAAAGCTGTCCGCCACTACGGCGCCTACTGCGCCGGGTGCCAGCAGAGCCGCGTTCATGGCGGCCCAGGCGCCGCCGCTGGTTCCCAGCAGACAGGGCCTCTCATAGCCCGCCGCCCGGATCAGGGCCAGGGCCTGCCGGGCCTCTTCCTGCCACAGGTCCGCCGGAAACGACTCCACCCGGTCGGAGCGCCCGTTTCCCAGAAAGTCCAGCAGCACACACCGGAAATGAGGCGTATAGAGTGGAAGCAACGGCTCAAACAGCCGGGATGAGGCGGTATTGCCATGGAGAAAAATCAGGACCGGGCCCTCGCCCGCCTCCTGATAAAACATGCTTCTGCCGCAGTAGGGCACCTTGGGCACATCGCTCCCCCCTCCCATTTGGGCTATCATATCATCTCTTTGCTTTCCGCGCAAGCAGGAAATCCACGCTGCCATTTACAGCGCCGGGTCTGTATGGTACAATAGCATTCTGAATGTACGGAGGACTCCCCGGCGGGGTCTTCCTGAAATCGGATCGGGAACCGACCCAGGAGGATGTTGACACATGCGGATGCGAAAGAAAAAGAATCTGATCCCCCGGATGGAGCGCTGCGGCGACCGCCTGATCCGGGAGCCCTACTCCATGCCGGGCAAGTGGCGGGAGCTGATGCCCCAGGCCCGGGAGCTGCGGCTGGAGCTGGGCTGCGGCAAGGGCCGCTTCACCGCCGGCACAGCGGCGGCGGAGCCGGACGTGCTGTTCATCGCCGTGGAGCGGGTGCCGGACGCCATGGTCATGGCCATGGAGCGGTGCGCGGCCCAGGGGCTCACCAACGTGTTCTTCATCGACGCCAATGCTGACCAGTTGCCCCTGTTCTTTGCCCCGGGAGAGGCAGACCGGATCTATATCAACTTCTGCGATCCCTGGCCCAGCAACCGCCACGCCAAGCGCCGCCTGACCCACGGCAACTTCCTGCGGCTGTACCGCCAGGTGCTGAAGATGGGCGGGCAGATCCACTTCAAGACGGACAATCAGGACCTCTTCACCTTCTCCGTGGAGGAGCTGCCTCTGTTCGGCTTTGAGCTGTCCGAGGTCACCCGGGACCTCCATGCGAATGGCCCGGTGGGCGTCATGACGGACTACGAGGCCAAGTTCCATGAGCAGGGGCTGCCCATCTGCCGGTGTGTGGCCACCATGGTTCCCTGGGAGGAACCCTTCCCCACCGACATTCGGCGGGTGAAGAACCGCTGGCTGGACGTTTTTGCCGACGGCGTGTCCGACGCGGAGTTGGGGAGGCATGTGCTGTCGGATGGGAATTACCTGTGGCATCTCTTCTCCTGGAACCTGGTGCCCTGCCTGTCCGGCGACGCGGCCCGGCAGGCTCTGTCGGAGGCATCCGGTGAGAAATACCTCTTTTATTATGAAGAGCCGCCGGAGGGTGAGCCTCTGGTGCGGCCGGTGACGGCGGAGGAGCTGGTTACCCTGCCCGCAGATGCACGCGCCATTCCCGGAGCGGACTGGTACGTGGTAGACAAGGATTTCACCTGGACGTTTGCGCAGCCCCATGAGGCGGACCGCGGGCCGTACTTCTGCCGGAAAGCCTGACCGAAGGGGCACAACGGGGATTGCCTCCCCTCCGTCCTGGATATACAAAAAGCAGCGCTCTCCCATTTGGGAGGGCGCTGCTCACATAGTCTGGAAAGGGATCTTACGCCTTCTTGGCGATCTCGGTCAGCTGGGTGAAGGCGGCGGCGTCGTTGACAGCCATCTCCGCCAGCATCTTCCGGTTGATCTCAATGCCAGCGACCTTCAGGCCGTGCATGAAGGTGGAGTAGTTCATGCCGTTCATCTTGCAGGCGGCGGAGATGCGGGTGATCCACAGGGAGCGGAAATCACGCTTCTTCAGCCGGCGGCCGGTGTAGGCATAGCTCAGGGACTTCATCACGGCCTGGTTGGCCACACGGAAGTGCTTAGACTTGGAGCCCCAGTAGCCCTTCGCCATCTTCAGGATCTTATTTCTTCTCTTGCGCGTCATCATCGCGCCCTTGACTCTAGCCATTTCAAAAACCTCCTATTTGAACGTCTCGTGTCTTACTTGTAGGGGATCATCTTGCGGATGGCATCCACATTGGTGGTATCCGCATAGCCGCCGGCACGCAGACGACGAGTGCGCTTGGTATCCTTCTTGGTCAGGATATGGCTCTTGTAGGCCTTGGCGCGCTTGACCTTTCCGGTCTTGGTCAGATTAAATCTCTTCTTTGCACCACTGTGGGTCTTCAGCTTCGGCATAATGGTTGCTCCTTCCGTATCGTTGAAATCAGATTACTTGCCGGATTTGGGGGAGAGGAAGATGGACATCATCCGGCCCTCCAGCTTGGCGGGCTTATCCAGATTGGCGGTTTCGGCGCATTGTGCGGCAAACCGGTCCAGCAGGTCCCTGCCGATGTCGGTATGGGCCATCTCCCGGCCGCGGAATCGGACCGAGACCTTGACGCGGTTGCCGTCGGCGATGAACTTCTGCGCGTTTTTGAGCTTCGTATTGAAATCCCCGATGTCGATGCCCGGAGACATCCGAATCTCTTTGATCTCCACCACGTGCTGGTTTTTTCTGGCCTCTTTTTCCCGCTTGCTCTGCTCGAACCGGAACTTGCCGTAGTTCATCAGCTTGCACACGGGGGGAACGGCCTGCGGCGAGATCTTGACCAGGTCCAGGCCCTGCTCGTCGGCGATCTTCAAAGCTTCCGCAGGGGGCATGATGCCGAGCTGCTCGCCCTCGGAACCGATCAGGCGAATCTCCTTGTCTCTGATCTCCTCGTTCAGTTCATGCACTACTTTACTAATGGTCGAAGCACCTCCATCTCAGAATCACAAAACGCGGATACCATGCAGGCATCCGCGCAACAACAAACCACCGCCCGGTGGTCTGATTACAGCAGTGTAAACCTCTTTGCCAAATCGCTGGAGGTGAGGCGGATGCAGTCAGCCTTCTTTGTTTTGCTGGATTAGTATAGCACCCTTTTGTCCTTTTGTCAATCCATTTTTTCCTCCGGTGACAAGGTTTTTTCCAGCCTCCGCGTATAATTTCCGCAGCTGGCGGTGAGACTATGCCATGTACTCAAGCAGGCGAAAGGAGGTGTCCTGATGAGCAACCGCGACAACCAGAACAAGCGCGATGCCGGCCAGACTCAGCAGAAGGAGAACCGTGAGAACAGCCAGCAGAACCAGAACAAGGCCCAGAAGGAAAACCGCAAGTAACTCCCCTGGAATCGCCATACGGCGGGGCAGACGCCCCGCCGTATTTCTTTTGGAGAGAAGGGCTTACCGCCGGATGAACTGGAGGTTCACATCCACGTTGCCGCCGATACCGGCCACAGAGCACTTGCTGGAATACTGCCAGTAGTCCATGTGATAGTACAGGGTGGGGTACAGAAGCTCGGAGCTCTCGCTCTTGTACTCGGGGTACCAGGAGAGATACGGCTCCAGAGCGCCCTGGTCATATTTGATGTAGCTGACATACTGTCCGGCGTAGACCATGGCGTCGTAGCCGGCCTCTTCGATGCGCTCGCAGAACGCCACTGCGCAGGCGGTGGCCATCTCCGGCGTGGTGCCGTAGACCCGGTAGGTGCTGTCGTGCATCTCCCAGTCGTAGGCCACGGGGCCGTCGATCTCGTGGCCCTCCAGCAGGCTGATGACAAAGTCCGCCTCCTCGATGGCCTCCTCCACGGTGATGGCCTGGGCGAAGAAGTAGACGCCGGTCTCGATGCCCGCCGCCATGGCCCCGTCGATATTCTGGGCGTAGAAAGCATCCTCCATGATGCTGCCGGAGCCGTAGCCCCGCAGGCCGATCCGCACCATGGCGAACTCCACGCCGTCGGCCTTGGCGGCCTCCCAGTCGATGGTGTCGTTGGCGCTGGCCCGGTTCTGATAGGCGGACACGTCGATGCCGAAGCGGGTCCGGTAGTCGTCACCGGTATAGATCAGGCGGTCCGGACGGTCCGGGTCCCACATGAAATCTCCCTGGGAGAAGCGGTTCCGCTCCACCCCGGCGTAGATGGGGATCTGTTGGTTGCTGTATGTCAGATACTCCCCTGTGGTCTCCGAGGGCGTGTACACGTCGCCGGGCTGGATGGCCGGCGGCTGCTCCGGCTCCTCCGGCCGCTGGGAGAGGTCCGTGACCACGGCGCTGCCGAAGTTCCGTACCGCGCCCTGGATGGTCACGTTCTCCAGGGTCACCGTCCCGGTGACGCCGGGGGCCAGAATCAGATCCCCCGTGATGGTCATGTCCTGGAGGCAGGCCCCCTCCGCCGCGTTGACCATCACCGTGCCCTCCACGTCCTGGGTGTAGGTGGTGCTGGTCTGGATCAGCACCTCGATCATGTTGTCCAGGATCGTCACGATCTCCGCCCGGGTGATGGCGTCCGTGGGACGGAAGTACCCGTCGGAGGAATCCGTGATGTAGCCCAGGGCGGACATCTCCGCCAGATACGGCTTCGCGTAATCCGCCACCTGGTCCGCATCCAGGTAATAGACCGTTGCGCTCTCCCCCGAGATGTTGAAGGCCCGTGCGATCATGGTCACCGCCTGCTGGCGGGTGATGGTGTCCCCGGCCAGGGCCTGCCCGTTGTTGCCCAGGTAAACGCCGGAGGCGTGGAGCTTCAGGATGGCATCCTCCCAGTAGTTCCCGCTCAGATCAGAGAACGTCCCGGCGGGCGAGGTGCTTTGGAATTTCAGGAAGCGGTCCAGAATGCCCGCAAAGGCGCCCCGGGTGATGGAGTTGTCCGGCCGGAATGTGCCGTCCTCATAGCCGTTGATGATGCTGTACTCCTCACTCCATTTCGTGATGGCGGTCTCCGCCCAGTGGCCCGTCGTATCGGTAAAGGCCGCCCGGGCCGGCAGTACCAGAGACCCCACTGTCACTGCCAGCGCCAGCAGCGCCGCAAACACCCGTTTTTTTCCCATGATCCGCTTCCTTTCCTGTTTTTTCGACATACCGTGTCCCAAAAAAGTCCCACCGCAGTGCGGAGGGACGCTATAATTGGTTTACATATTATCACAGCCGCTTCTCCCTGTCAATCTCCCGCAGGCAGAAAACGGGCTTTGCAAATTTTTCCGGAAGGTGAATAATCAGGGCAAGCTGGTCCGTGTTATGGGTGAAAGGAGCTGAGGACCCTGACTTCGTTTGGTACCGACGAATCCATCCGCCGCACGGTGGCTGCGTACAGCCCCATGCTGCTGCGGATCGCCATGACCCGCCTGTCCTCCCCCGCCGACGCGGAAGACGTGGTGCAGGAGGTCTTTTTGAAGCTGCTGACCACCCGGCCGCACTTCCGGGACCTGGAGCACGAAAAGGCGTGGCTGATCCGCACCACGCTCCACCGGGCCTGCGACATGGCCCGGGCGGCGGAGCGGCGGAATCTCCCCCTGGAGACCGCGGAGGTCCTTCCAGGCGGAGAGATGCCGGAGCCCTCCCCCATCCTTTCCGCCGTGCAGGCCCTGCCGGCGAAGTACAGCGCTGTCATCCACCTCTATTATTATGAGGGCTATTCCATCAAGGAGATTTCCAAGCTGCTGCAAATCCCCCTCCCTACCGTGGGGACCCGGCTCTCCCGGGGGCGGGAGCGGCTGCGCCAACTTTTAAAGGAGGATGTGGAATGAATCGCCAGAACTACCGCGCCGCATTTGACGCCGTGGACTTCTCCCCGGACTTCGAGGAGCGGACTCTTCAAAAGCTGGCAGCCATGCGGCACGCATCTGAAAAGGAGCAGAACAAGATGTCCATGAATCGCACGAAAAAAATTACCCTGCTGGCTGCGGCGGCCGTGGCCCTCCTGGCCGTGACTGTGTCCGCCGCCGTGCTGTGGCTGACCCCCGCCCAGGTTGCGGTGGAACTGAACGATCCAATGTTGGCGGAGGCCTTCCAGAGCGAAGCCGCCGTGATCCTCAATGAGACCCAGACCGTTGGGGACTACACCGTCACCCTGATGGGGATGGTCAGCGGCGCCAACATCTCCCAGTGGTGCGCCGATGTCCAGGAAAGCCGCACCTATGCCGTGGTGTCCGTGGTCCGAACGGACGGCACACCCCTGACAGAGGAGAACTATGACGTGGTCCCCTGCGGGGCCTTCACTGTTACGCCCCTGGTGTCCGGCTATGATCCCCGGGCCGTCAACGTGTTCACCCTGAACGGTGCCTGCTCCTCCTTTCTGCGGGACGGCCGGGCCTATTATGTACTGGACACGCAGAACCTGGAGATATTTTCGGATCACACGGTATATCTCGCGCTGTATGAGGGATTCGCCGCCCCCTCCTATGAGCGTTTCTCCCTGGCAGAAGACGGCACAGTGGATCTGCGGGACAATGTGACGGGCTGCATGTTCACCCTGCCGCTGGACACACATACAGCCGATCCGGACGCTGCCCGGGCCTTTGTGGAGAGTACCGGTATCCCATGGGAGCCCATGACGGATGCGCAGTTGGCGGTGCAGGAGGCGCATGAGGACCTGGAAGTGGAGAAATCCGCGGACGGGGTGGGGAACCAGACCTTCCTGATTCAGGAGGCCAACTGACGAATTGCATACAGCAAGGGCGGAGAGGGAGCCCCTCTCCGCCCTTGTCTTTTCTGGTCAAGCTGTTTGTGTTTGCGGGGGCCGCGGGACCGGAACCACCGCGTCCCGCAAAATGGACTCTGAGCGGAAGGCCGACAGCGCCAACCCGATCAGGGCGCAGTCCACCATGCTGTGGAGATTTCCCGTCACCAGAGGGAGCTGGGCGCTGAACAGCACAAAGCCCAGATTCAGCGCCGCCGCAAAGGCCGACTGCACCGCCAGCGTCAGGACAACGGCCAGTGCCAGCAGCTTTCCGCTCTGGCTTTGCTGGCAGGCACATCGCCGCAGCATCCACAGCAGCAGGACAGCCAAAACTGCCAGCAGGAGCAGATAGGGCAACCACCCCAGTTTGTAGACCATGGTGGTGGGCAGAAAATCGTGGTTCCACTCCGGCAGCATCATCTCCGGGAGCAGTTCCCTGCCCCAGACCGTTTGCGGCTGGATTGAGAGGTCTCCTCCCTTCCCCATCAGGCGGGATGCCCCAAGTATCCGGCGAGCCATTACAGCCTGATACCCCGCCCCCTGTGGGTCTATCTCCGGGTGCAGGAGAATCTGAATCCGCGCTGCATTATAGCCCACCACCAACAGCATCCACAGCACCGCTCCAGCCATCACAGCAGCCAGTCCGCCCACCGCCGCCAGTCCCTGCCGCCGGGGCACGGTGAACCAGTCCATCTGGATAGCGAGCAACAGCAGAAAGCAGCCAATAACCATCACCTGAATCATCCCCTGAATAAAGGGCGCACACATACAGACCACCGTCAAAGGGATGCCGCCCGCCACGGCAGCCAGCAGGCCCCGCCAGCCCTTTCCCCGGCAGGCATACAGCCACAGTGCGTAGACTGCCGGATAGAACAGCACCACATACCGGGTGAAATAAGAGGCATTGTTGACATTGGGTGAGAGATGTAGGGACAATACCCCCGCCATCACCGCACCGATGTACACCCACTTGGCCCAGCGCAGCAGCCGGGAGACGTCCAGGAAGTAGGCTCCGACCAGCACAGCAGCCCCGGTCACCACTGACAGAGCACAGCGCAGCGGATCCAGATCCTCATCCCAGGGTGCTCCCGCTCGGGTGAGGGCGTACCGCAACCAGCCGCCCACCAGCAGCAGCGCCAGGGTCAGGCCCAGCATCCCCCACTGGGGCCTGGGCCGGTGGAGGCGGTCCAGGTCCGCGCCCACGGCCACCGGGTCCCCCATATCCTCCACTGTCAAGCGCTCCGCCTCTTCCGGCGGATGGCCTTCGGCCAGAAATTCCTCCTGCTGGTCCTCCAGATGAGTTTCCAGCTCCCGGGCCGCCACAGTCCGGGCCCGCTTCCAGCGGATTTGTGCCTCCACCGCGTCCAGATAGCCCCGGACGCTCTCAGGTCCCGGCACAGCAGGCACCTCCCCCCAGCACACGGCCCACGGCATCGGCATAGGTGTGCCACGCCGTCTCCTTCTCCCGCAGGGCGGCCTCCCCCGCCTTTGTCAGATGGTAGTACCGCCGGGGCTTACCGGCAGCGGCCTCCCGCTCGTAGGCGGTGACCAGCCCTTTTTCCTCCAGGCTGTGGAGGAGGGGGTACAGGGTCCCCGCTTTCAGGTGGAACACGTCCTCCGACCGCTGCCGCAGCTCGCTGGTCATCTGGTAGCCGTACTTGTCCCCGTCCTCCAGCAGCTTCAGGACCAACAGGGCCATGCTGCCGCTGACCAGACTCTTATCGGCCTCCATAGACTTCCTCCTTATATAGATATTCTATATATTTTGACAGCGCCATTATATATCGATTTCCTATATAAGTCAAGTAAAAAAACCGCCCGGACCAGATGGTCCGGGCGGCAATTCGTTATTCCACAGTCACGCTCTTGGCGAGGTTCCGGGGCTTGTCGATGTCACAGCCCCGCTGGAGCGCCACATAGTAGGCGAACAGCTGCAGGGGCACCACGCCCAGAGAGGGCTGGAGCATGGGATGGGTCACCGGCACAGAGACAGTGGCGTCGGCAGTCTTCTCCATCTTTTCCCGGAAGTCCTCGGTGGTCAGGGCCAGCACCTCGGCCCCCCGGGCCTTCACCTCCACCACGTTGCTCATGGCTTTGTCAAAGAGAGGCGCGTAGGTTCCCAGGGCCACCACCAGGGTCCCCGGCTCGATCAGGGAGATGGTGCCGTGTTTCAGCTCGCCGGAGGCGTAGGCCTCCGAGTGGATATAGCTGATCTCTTTCAGCTTCAGGGAACCCTCCAGGCCCATGGCGTAGTCCAGGTTCCGGCCGATGAAGAAGATGGAGTCGTGGTTGAAGTACCGGGAGGCGTAATACTGGATGTCCTCCGTGTGGGAGAGGAACTGGCGCATCTTCTCCGGCAGCAGCTGCATCTCGGAGAGAATGGTGTCATACTCGCTCTGTTCCACCATACCCAGCAGGTCCGCCAGATAGAGGCCCACCAGATCCATCAGCACCAGCTGGGTGGTGTATGCCTTGGTGGTGGCCACGGCGATCTCCGGCCCGGCCCAAGTGTACAGCACGTCATCCGCCTCCCGGGCGATGGAGCTGCCCACCACATTGACGATGGCCAGGGTCCGGCCGCCCCGGCGCTTGGCCTCCCGCATGGCGGCCATAGTGTCCAGGGTTTCTCCAGACTGGCTGATGACGATGACCAGAGTCTTTTCGTCCACCAGAGGATCACAGTACCGGAACTCGGAGGCCAGCACCACCTCCACCGGGCGGCGCAGCAGCTTTTCCCAGCTGTACTTGCTCACCACGCCCACATGGTAGCTGGAGCCGCAGGCGATGACGTAAATCCGGGAGAGGTCGCGGACGTACTCCGCCGTCAGATGCAGATCGTCCAGCACCACACGGCCGTCCCGGATGCGGGGGGAGATGGTCTTGCGGACCGCCTCCGGCTGCTCCATGATCTCCTTGGCCATGAAGTGGGCGTAGCCGCCCTTCTCCGCTGCGGACACATCCCAGTCCACCAGACTGTGGGTCTTCTCCACCGGCAGCAGCTCGTCGTCAAACACGTCCACGCTGTCGGCGGTGAGGACAGCGATCTCCCCATCGTCCATGTACACCACGTCCCGGGTGTACTTGATGACAGCCGTCACGTCGGAGGCGATGAAGTTGCCGTTCTGACCGTAGCCGATGATGAGGGGGCTGTCCTTCCGGGCGGCAATGAGGGCGTTGGGGTAATCCGCACAGATGATGCCGAAGGCGTAGGACCCCTCGATCCGCCGCAGGCAGCGGCCCACAGCCTCCAGCATGTTGTGGCATTCGTTGTAGTGGAACTCCAGCAGCTGTGCCACCACCTCCGTGTCCGTGTCGGAGGTGAAGTGGACGCCCTGGCGCATGAGGTGCTCCTTGATTTCCAGATAGTTTTCGATGATGCCGTTGTGGACGAGGGCGATCCGCCCGTTCTCGCTGACGTGGGGATGGGCGTTGATGTCATTGGGCTCCCCGTGGGTGGCCCAGCGGGTATGCCCGATGCCCAGGTTCCCCTCCAGGTCCGCGCCGCCGTGGATCAGGTCGGATAAGACCTGAAGCCGCCCCTTGGTCTTGCGCACCTGGAGTCCCGCCGTCTCGGACCGCACCGCCACGCCGGCGGAGTCATACCCCCGGTACTCCATCCGCTCCAGGCCGTCCAGCAGAATGGGGGCCGCGGGCTCGTTTCCTACAAATCCGATGATTCCGCACATATTCGATAATCCTCCTGAAGATTCTGTAATGAATGGTCAAAAGGACAAACACGCAGTCATTTGTCACTTTCTTCACGGTCACAGCCCCCTTGTTTTGCGGTTGCCCGCATATTTGCCGGCTGTGTACGCGCCCGTGGGCACGGAAGGGCATCCGCCGAATCCTTCGATACTCCCTTCCCCTCGTCGTCCCGCCGCTGGCGGCGGGCGCTGGCGCTGTGATGGGCCGCGGCCCATAAACTCCTTTCACATCTGCGATTTTTCTTTTTTTGATTTTAATGCGGTCACTATAATATGCGCCTGATAAGCTCATCTTAAATAGGTTTGTTAAGACGATTCAGCACATATTGACCGTTGACTGGCTCTACATCTCTCAAAAATGATACTCCATGATATGTTCCCCCTTGCTATCGTATTTCCCGTTAAACCGGAAACCAATCTGTTGATAAAGTTTGATTGCATGGGGATTATTCTCATACACGCTAAGATATACCGTGCCGCTCTGATACTCTGTATGCAATCTGTCAAGAAGCGAAAGCACCGCCTGTTTTCCATATCCTTTTCCCTGATATCTTTTATCAATGAGCAGCCGATCCAGCCATAGCTGTCCCGGAGCCGGCTCTGGAAAATAGCCGTACATAGCAAAACCAATCAGCGTGTCGCTGTCATAAATACCAACAGGCCGCCACAGCTCCAATTCATCTGCCTCCCGCAAGCACTCGCTTACACTCTCAATAAAACCAGTCTGCTCAGAAAAGACAGTCAAGCCCTCAACTTCCCTGCGGTTTTCGGCGTTTACCGATTTGAAATGTAATTGTTTGTGAACACTTGAATCCATCATTATTTTTTCTTATTAATTCTCAAAACTGTTGCTGTATAACTCTATATTTTCTTTCTATGCTTTACAAGAATCTCCCCCTCCTGGGGGAGCCTTATCCCGGATAAAAATCCCGTTCCGGCAGATACTAGCGGAACGGAGGGATTTTCGCCATGATAACCGCCTTTGTCCGAACGATCATTCTCTATTTCCTTATTGTGGTCGGGATGCGCCTGATGGGCAAGCGCCAGATCGGCGAGTTGGAGCCCAGCGAGCTGGTGCTGACCATGATGATCTCCGATCTGGCCGCCGTGCCCATGCAGGACTTCGGCATTCCGCTGCTCTCTGGCCTGCTGCCGATCCTGACGCTGCTGGCCCTGTCACTGCTGCTGAGTCAGCTGTCTCTCCGCAGCCTGCGGCTGCGGGCGCTGATCTGCGGGACGCCCACGGTCCTGATCCGGGGCGGCAAGCTGCAGCAGGACGCCATGCGGAAGAACCGCTTTACCATCGATGAGCTGATGGAGGAACTGCGGGAGCAGGGCGTCACCCGCATCGAGGACGTGAAGTACGCCGTGCTGGAAAACTCCGGCCAGCTGACCGTCTTTCCCTGGACAGCCCAGCAGCCGCCCACGGCGGAACAACTGGGACTGGGGCTGGAGGATGATGTGACACTGCCCATGGTCATCATCAACGACGGGCGGGTCATCCACCGCAATCTGACCGCCTGCGGCCGGGACGAGAACTGGCTGCGCAAGCAGCTGTCCCGGGAAAAAGCCTCCTCTCCCCGCGAGATCTTCCTCCTGACCCTGGACGAACAGGGGCAGGTATTCTGCGTCCGAAAGGAGCGAGAGTCATGAGGGCGTATGGAATATCCGTCGGCATCCTGGCAGCCATCCTGGTCTTTTCCCTGTGGAACAGCTCCTACATGACCGCCAGCACCGTCCGCTGGCGGGAGCAGCTGCAGCAGGCGGACGCCCAAGCCCAGTCAGAGGCCTGGACCGAGGCCGTGGATACGCTGGCAGGCAGCTATGACGACTGGTCGGAAAGCCAGACCTACCTCCACATCGTGGCGCGGCATGATACGGTGGACGACGCGGAGGCCATGTACCGCCGGGCCCTGGCCTTCGCCGCCACCCGGGAGCTGACGGAGTTCCGGGCGGAGATCTCGGACCTGCGGGATCAGCTCCGGCTCCTGGCGGAGACGGAGCGGCTGGATATCAAGAACGTCCTCTGACGGCCTTCACCGGTTGTCGGCCAGGAGCTTGTTCAGCTCTGTCATAAAGGTGTCGATATCCTTGAATTGGCGGTAGACGGAAGCAAACCGGACATAGGCCACCTGGTCCACGTTTCGCAGCCGCTCCATCACTTTTTCGCCGATGGCCTCTGTGCTGATCTCCCGCTCCATGGAGTTCTGTAGATCCTGCTCGATCTCCTCGGCGATCTTTTCCAGCTCCGCCAAGGGCACCGGCCGCTTTTCGCAGGCGCGGATCATGCCGCCCAGCACCTTCCGCCGGTCAAAACTCTGGCGGCTGCCGTCCTTCTTCACCACCACCATAGGCAGGCTCTCCACCGTCTCATAGGTGGTAAATCGCTTGCCGCAGGAAAGGCACTCCCGCCGGCGGCGGATGCTGCTGTTTTCGTCCGCGGGCCGGGAATCAATGACCTTGCTCTCACTGTAACCGCAATAGGGACACTTCATACTGGACCTCCAAACGCTCCGCCGGCGCCCGGCCGGCAGGTCTTCCCGTGTCTGAGGCCGGGCGGAGAGCCCCTCCGCCACGGCCGTCTTGGGGTTATTATATCATACCCCCGGGAAATGTGGAACACATCATTTGGAATTTTCTGAAAATGTCTCTGTCCGCCGGACGGCTCAGAACACCGGCCGCTCCTCCCCGTTGAAGGCAAAGATGGCGTAGCTCCGGCCATGGATACGGCGGATATGGGCAAAGCAGAACAAGGCGGTCAGCGGAAAGGGGCGGCCCACGTCATAGGGCACCGCCAGCTCCCGCCGCCCCTGCTCCTCCCGGACAAGGACGCCCGACACAAGGTGCAGCTGCTCCCGAAGCCATGGGGAACGGAGACGCACTGCCGAGCGCTCCAGCGGCGTCCAATCCTCCGGCTCCGGCGGATGGGCAGGGCGGATCTCCCCCTGCCGCAGCTTTCCCAGAGGGGCTGTCAGCCGGGCGGAAAACCGCCGCCGGATTGTGGCCCGGTCCCCACAGGGCTCCAGAACGCCCAGCCGCAGCTCTCCCCGGTCGCCCACCGCCCAGGCGCACCAGAGGCCCTCTCCCGGCAGGCGGCACCGGGCCTCAAACCAGGTGTACAGCGCCTCCTGCTCCGTGATGAGCTCCCCCACAGAGACACCGCCCTGCATCAGTGGAAACTTGTCCATTGCTCTGCCCCCTCTCCAAACGGCCCCGCCTGGCACAACCTATGCCCAGGCGGGGCCGTTTATGCGGAGATCAGGCGACGGTGTAGCTGCCCCGGACCAGCAGCTTGGTGGTGCCGGCCGTGGCGCGGACGCCCCGGCCCTCAATGGTCATCATGTACAGGTGGTTCTGGACCAGCGCACTGCCGTTGTTCAGCGCTGTGGCTGCGGTCTCGTCAATGAGACCGGGGCTGGAGGGAGAAACGCACACAGCCGTTCCCACTCGTAGCATTACCTCACAGCCGATGTCCCCAGTGAGGACTTGTCCGCTGGTGAGGGTCACCACAGTGAAATTGGACGCGGCACTGGCTCCGCTGCCTGCCGAAATGCCCAACTGGGCATTCCGGGCGGCGATCTTCTGGTCCACCCGCTCCATGATGGAGTCCATGAACGTCTCGTTCAAGTAGCTCAGGGTCACCAGCGGGTCGTCGGAGGAGCCGGCCTCCGCCGCCGCGGTAATCGTCACGTTCAAGGCGCCGCAGAGCACCAGCAATGCCAGCAGCCGCAGATACCATCTGTTCTTTTTCATGCGCTTATGTACCTCCGTATTGATTGTCGGATCTGAAAAATCGGTACCCCTGAAAAGGGCGGAACGCCCTTTTCAGGAGGACCCTTCGATCAAACCACGCATTTCCGGGCGGCCAGGAGACGGCTTCCGCCGCAGCGCCCGGCCTGTGTATTGCCGAAGAAACGGATCTCTCAAACCATCTGGTCGTGGGGCAGTCCGAAGCTGACCGCGATGGCCAGATCGACCTTCTCCATCACATTCTCCTCCACATGGCCCATCTTTTCCCGCAGGCGCTTTTTGTCCAGGGTGCGCACCTGCTCCAGCAGGACCACCGAATCCCGGCTCAGGCCGCAGCTGTGGTCCACGGGAAGGTCGATATGTGTCGGCAGCTTGGCCTTCCCGGTCTGGGAAGTGATGGCCGCCGCGATCACAGTGGGACTGTACCGGTTGCCGGTGTCGTTCTGAATGATCAGAACCGGCCGGACACCACCCTGCTCACTGCCCACCACCGGGGAGAGATCGGCATAGTAAATATCGCCGCGCTTGACACTCGTATCCACAAAGTTCACACTCCGCCGAAAGAAGTACCCATCACCGAAGGCCCTTCGGTGAGGCCACTTTCATTCTCCCACGCAGGTACGGAATTTATACTTTGCCAATGCCGCAAAATTCCGGCGTCCTCGCCCCGCACTATCCTATGCCCGGAACAAGGCGTGTGTGTATGGATTTGTGTCCGCGCTTCCCTGCGCTCACAGCAGCCGCAGGCTCCGCTCCACGATTTTGCCGCCTTCGATATACACCCGCGGCACCCGCTTGCTCACCGCGCAGGTCAGCTCATAGGGGATGGTGTTCAGAATGGCCGCCAGGTCATCCACCCGCTGGCGGCGGCCGAAGATCTCCACCTCGTCCCCGACCTTGACGTCGGGCAGGTCTGTCAGATCGATCATGGACATGTCCATACAGATCCGGCCCCGCTGAGGAGCTGGGCCCTGGGCTGTCACCACCGACATCCGGTTGGAGAGGCCCCGGAAGAAACCGTCCGCATAGCCGATGGGCAGCACCCCGATCCGGGTCCTTCCCTGGGTGCGGAACGTCCGACCGTAGCTGACGTCCGTGCCCGGATCAAAGGTCTTGATGGTGGAGACGCTGGACTTCAGGCTCATCACCGGCCGCAGGTCCAGCCGCTGCGCGTCGGCGCCCACACCGTACAGGGCGATGCCCGGCCGCACCATGTCGAGATACATCTCCGGATAGCGGGCCAGAGCGCCGCTGTTGGCGCAGTGGCGGATGGCAAAGGTTCTGCCCCCTGCAGCCAATGCATCCAGCACACGGGTGAACACGTCGAACTGCGCTCTCGTATAAGCCTCACTGTCTCTGTCGTCCTCGTCGGAGACGGCGAAGTGGGTGAAGATGCCTTCCGCCTCCAGTCCCGGCAGGGCGCAGGCGGCGGCGATGGATTCCACGCCTGTGTCAAAGTGCCCCTCCCGCACCAGGAAACCCAGCCGGGACATGCCGGTGTCCACCTTGATGTGGACCTTCAGTGTGCCGCCGCTCTCCACGGCTGCGGCGCTGTACGCCTCCGCCTTGGCCAGGGCGGACACCGCCTGGGTGATGCGGTACTGGATCAGCTGGGACACCATGGCCGGGGGCGTGTGGCCCAGGATCAGAATGGGCGCCTGAATGCCGGCCCGGCGGAGTTCTTTCGCCTCGTCCAAGCTGGACACCGCCAGATAGTCCGCCCCCAGCTGCTCCAGCTTGCGGGACACCTGAATGGCCCCGTGGCCGTAGGCGTCCGCCTTCACCACACCCAAATACTTCACGTTGGGCCCGATCTTTCTGCGGGCCTGCTGATAGTTGTGGGCCAGGGCGTCCAGGTCGATCTCCGCCCAGGTCCGTCTCAGAATCGGTTCCTCCATGTGTCGGTCACCTTCTCCGTCAGTCTATGGAAGCGGCGGGAGGACCCCTCCCGCCGAAGTCATTCCTGGTTTTCTATTGTATCATAAAAGGAAAAGCTCGTAAAGTCTGCCGTCAAAATGATTTCCCCATCCACGGCGATCTCCCCTCGGAGGGGCGTACCGTCCTCCTGCCGCAGCCAGAGGGTGGAGAGGATCTTCCCATTCTGCTCTCCGGTCTGGTCCACCGTCAGACGGAAGCAGGACGTCTCCTGCCAGTCCTCCTCGCTCTCCTCCAGCAGCCACCCGTCCCGCAGGGCGCTCATCAGCTGGGGCAGGCAGGCCATGGGGCTCACCTCCTGGCTGCTGAGGTTCCCGGCGTTCAGGCACTGGTCCTCGTACACCAGCTCCACTTCCCCGTCGGAGAGCACTGCCTTCACGCCCGCGATGGTCTCCGGTGCCAGGACCTCCACAGTGGTCTCCCCCTCCGGCACGTAGTCGCACTGGAGCGTGGCCTCCCAGGCCGCGCCGTCCTGCGTGCAGGAGACCTCCGCCTCCATGACGCAGCCCGCCATGTTCCGATAGGGCATCCGGGCATCCGCCGCATCCCCCGCCTCTCCGCCTGTGCCGCCGCAGGCCGTCAGCAGCAGGCACAGGGTCATCATTGGTACGCAAGCCCATCTGCGCACCGCAAAAACCTCCGTCTTTTATAGGATCTCCCCGATGGCCGCCGGCAGTGACGACACCACGTCCTCCGGCGTCATACCATAGGGCGTCAGGCGCTCCGCCGCCAAGTCCCCGGCCCGGCCGTGGAGCCACACGCCGACCGCCGCCGCCCGAACGGCAGTCGCCCCCTGGGCCAGCAGGGCGGCGACGATCCCCGTCAGCACGTCGCCGCTGCCGCCCTTGGCCAGGCCGGAATTTCCGGTGGTGTTCACCAGCACGTTCCCCGCCGGGGCGGCGGTGAGGGTCCGGTGGCCCTTCAGCACCAGGACACAGCCATGGGCCGCTCCAAAGGCCCGGGCGGCCCCCAGCCGGTTGCTGCCGGTGAGGTCGCCGCCGATGCGGGCGAACTCCCCGTCGTGGGGCGTCAGCACCGTGATCCGGTCTCGCCGGGCGTCCAGTACATCTATATGTCCCCCCAGGGCGTTTATGCCGTCGGCGTCCAGCACCATCGGCTGCTGGATCTTCTGCAGCAGATCCAGCACCAGCTCCGTGACGCCATCTCCCCGGCCCAGTCCAGGGCCCAGAGCCACTGCGTCACAGCCGGCAGCCCGCTCCAGGATTTCCTCTTTCGCCTTGGGAGAGAGCCTCCCATGTTTGTCCGGCAGAGGGAATGGCATGGCAGAGACGCACTTGGCCGCCTCCACCGGCCAGATGGTCTCCGGCACCCCCAGGGACACCAGCCCGCACCCGGTCCGCACCGCCGCCGCGGCAGTGAGATAAGGCGCACCGGTATAGCCCACTGCGCCGCCGACGATCAGCACCTTGCCGAAGGTTCCCTTGTGGCCGTCCGCCCTCCGGGGCGGCAGGGCCGCACGGGCAAAGTCCCGCTCCACCGTCTGGGCCCGGCAGACAAGGCCCCGGACCAGATCCGCCGGGATGCCGATGTCCCGGACCTCCACGTTCCCGGAGAGGGCGGCCCCCTCCCCCACTGCCTGACCGATCTTGGGCAGTGTGAAGGTAACAGTGCGATCCGCCCGAACCGCACGGCCCAGCACGGCGCCGGTGTCCGCCGACACGCCGCTGGCAATGTCCGCCGCCACCACGGCGGCCCTGCTCTCATTCATCCAGTCCACCGCCGCGGCAAAGGGCGTGCCTGCCCCGATGGGCCGGGAGAGGCCCACGCCGAAGAGGGCGTCGATCACCACGTCGCACCCCAACACCCAGGCCCGCTGGCTTTCGTCCGCCGGGTCGAACCGCTCCAGCTCCACACCGCACTCGCTGAGACGGCGGGTCTCCTCCAGGGCGTCCGGCGTCAGCTTCTCATAGTCTCCTACCAGGAACGCCCGGACCTTCAGCCCCTTCAAAAACAGCAGCCGGGCTGCGGCGATTCCATCGCCGCCGTTGTTGCCCGCGCCGCACAAGGCCGCCCCCCGACATTTCCCCGGCCGCTTGGGCAGCAGCGCCAGCGCCGCCTCTGCCACGCCTGCCGCCGCCCGCTCCATCAGGTCGATGGAGGGAATGCCCCGCTCTTCAATGGCCTGCCGGTCCAGCTCCTTCATCTGCGCCGCCGTCGTCAGCTTCATGGCCGTAACCTCCTGTATTCCTCATGGTTTTCTGGTGCCTATTATAGGAATTCCCGCTCCGGATTGCAATCATTTGTAACCAGATCGTCATGGATTCTCCGGTGGAATGTGATATGATGCTTCAAAAAGGAACGAAAGGAGGTGCTGCCCATGAGGCGTTTTGGAGCGCTTCTTCTCCTGACCATCGCGCTGCTCGCCGGCTGCGGCGGGCGGGAATCTCCGGTTTCGCCCGATGAGGCCCCGGAGACCGCTTTGACGGAACAAGACGTTAGAAATATGTATACCGCCGCTTCAACGGTCTACGACTGGTTTGACCTGACCACGCTGCCCCTGGACAGGGCGGACAGCCGCACAGAGGGAGACCTGACCTACTACCGGGTGGATGCGGAGAATCTCTCCCTGCCCGTTTCTACCGTGGCAGAGCCCACGGACAGTACGCTTTCCTGGCAGCCGCAGCCGGTCACGATCACGTCCCTGGCAGACCTGCGGGAGACGGCGGAGTCCTACTTCTCCCCGGAGATTGTGGACAACCTCTTCGCCCTGTCCCCGGATCACTACAGGGACTTCGACGGCGTTCTCTACGCCACCGACGGGGGCCGAGGGAGCAACCTGTACCTGCTGGACAAGACCGTGGCGGCGGAGCAGGTGGATGAAGACCACTGGACCGTGACGGTGACCTTTTGGGCAGATTTCGAGGGCCGGGAACTACAGGGAGACGGCTATTTCCACACGGTGGCTACCACCGGGTACTCCACCGCCGTACTGGACTATGCGCATACACCGGACGGCTGGAAATTCACCGGTTTTTGTCCCTCGGACGGCCTAGATCTGGAGGCAGATACAGTCTATACCATCCATTACTATCAGGACTTTGAGGTCACCGGCGCCTATCAGGACTACTCGGACTGGAAGCTGGCGTGCTATTTGATCTACGCCGACGGCGCCTATGCAGAGGCTCCCTTCGATCTGTTGGCCCGCCGCTTTCTGGAGCGGCCGGAGGACATCCTGCATGTCCTGGCTTTGTTGGACAGCTCCCCCTACCGGGAGAAACAGGGACCGCCCCATCCGAATATCGACGTCATTGTGGCCGGTCCAGGATACACTGCCGCTGGGAGGTTCTACCGGGAGGACCGGGCGGACTTTGAGGCACTCCTGGACGCTCTGCACCCGGAGACAGCGGCAGAGCAGGCGGTGCTGGACAAAATCCGGACTGCCTATGAGTCCTCTGTTACAGAGGAGAGTCCCATTGAGACGGAGTTTGCCCTGATCGTCCCCGGTGAGAAGCGGCTGCTGACCCTGGGTGTCCAGGAGGGCACCTTCCCCTGGGGATACGAACTGGAGGGCACCGTGACCTATACCGGTCCCGGCGACACCTACGGTACGGTATATGAGGTGGACTGCGGCAATCTGCGGCTGGCCTACTCCGTCAGTCCTGACGATAGCACAGAATACCTGTTCCGCCTCTCCACCTCCACCCACTATGACCAGTCCGGCGGAACGCTCTGCACGCCCCGGGGCCTTTACTGCGGATACAGCCTCGCCCATCTGGAAGAGATATACTCTCACGCAGTAGAACTGGCGGGCTTTCAGTCTGACACCTATGATGCCTGCTATGTCTATGAGCCCGGCGGTCTGGCGTATTGCAGGCACATCGCCTTTTATATTACGGACGGCGTGGTTACCGCCATCCAGGTGGAGGATCTGATGGATGGCCGTCTGTTGGGCTGACAGCTTCTTCCCTGTTCTCCGGACAATTCGCCAATTCCCACAGGCCCCAATCCCCCGAATTCCGGCGGATTGGGGCTTGCATTTTCGGTTTTTCTGTGCTATAAGTGTTAATTGTTATCAGCGATGAACGGGAAAATAATTGGAGACGCCGCCGAGAGAGGGTCGGTCACCGGCTGCAAGCCGACCTGCGGACGCCCGATTTGGTTCGCCCGGGAGCCGCCGTGGAGACACGGCCGGTCCGCCCTCCGTTATCAGGGCCACGAGTGCGCGCCGCAGGCGGCGTGAATCCGGGTGGTACCGCGGAAGGATTCGCCTTTCGTCCCAGGGATGGGATGAGAGGCGTTTTTTTGATGCCTTCCATCCCAAGAGCACTGCGTATGCAACATTATATAATATAAGGAGCATGGACAATGAAGGAACAACTGGAAGCCATTCGCGCCGGCGCGCTGGCAGCCATCGGCGCCGCCGGGAACACCGGAGAGCTGGAGGCCCTCCGGGTCCAGTACCTGGGCAAAAAGGGAGAACTGACCGCCGTTCTGAAGCAGATGGGCAAGCTCTCCGCCGAGGAGCGGCCCGTCATGGGCCAGCTGGCCAACGCCGTCCGGGCAGATGTGGAGTCCGCCATCGAGCAGCAGTCCGCCGTCCTGGCGGAAAAGGCCCTGGAGGAGCGGCTGGAGGCCGAGGCGCTGGACATCACCGTCCCCGGCAAGGCCCACAAGCTAGGCCACAAGCACCCCATGTACACCGCGCTGGATGAGATCAAGGAGATCTTCATCTCCATGGGCTTCACGGTCCTGGACGGCCCGGAGGTGGAGCTGGCCACCTATAACTTCGACAAGCTGAACGCCGGCGAGGGCCACCCCTCCCGGGACTGGAGCGACACCTTCTACTTTGACGAGGACAGCCGGGTGATGCTCCGCTCCCAGACCAGCCCCATGCAGGTCCGGGCCATGGAGACCATGGAGCTGCCCATCCGCATCATCGCCCCCGGCCGGGTGTACCGGAAAGATGAGGTGGACGCCACCCACTCCCCCATGTTCCATCAGGTGGAGGGCATGGTCATCGACAAGGGCGTCACCATGGCGGATCTGAAGGGTACCCTGAACACGGTGGTGGAGATGCTGTACGGCAAGGGCACCAAAACCCGGTTCCGCCCCCATCACTTCCCCTTCACGGAACCCTCCTGCGAGATGGATGTCCAGTGCCACAAGTGCGGCGGCGTGGGCTGCCCCACCTGCAAGGGCGAGGGCTGGATCGAGCTGCTGGGCGCCGGCATGATCCACCCCAAGGTGCTGAAGATGTCCGGCATCGACCCGGAGGTATACTCCGGCTGGGCCTTCGGCATCGGCCTGGAGCGCACCGCCATGCGGCGGTTCAAGATCGCCGACCTGCGGCTGATCTTTGAGAACGACGTGCGATTCCTGGAACAGTTCTAGTTCTTAAAGAGGGGACCTCGTCCCCCCCTTTAGATTCCCCCTCACCAGTGACATCGGTCACTGGTGAACGCCGCCCAAGGCGGCTGAGTCAGGGAATTTTCGGCAGGCACGTGTCCTTCCGAAAATGACTGGATATTTTTTCACGCCGGCGGCGTGAAACTCTGCGAGGCTTTTGCGGGGCACTCCCGCATTCCGATATAAAGGAGTTATAGAAGATATGTTACTGAGCAGAAAGTGGCTGGACGAGTTTGTGCACGTCGACGCCAACGATAAAGACTTTGCCGAGGCCATGACCCTCTCCGGCTCCAAGGTGGAGACCACCGAGGACCGGGGAGCCGAGATCTCCAATATCGTGGTGGGCACCATCCTCACCATGGAGCGCCACCCGGATTCCGACCACATGTGGATCTGCCAGCTGGATGTGGGCCAGAGCGCGCCCATCCAGATTGTCACCGGCGCCTGGAACATCCACCCCGGCGATATGGTGCCCGTGGCCCTGGACCACTCCACCCTCCCCGGCGGCAAGAAGATCGAGAAGGGCAAGCTGCGGGGCGTGGAGTCCAACGGCATGATGTGCGGCCTCTATGAGCTGGGGCTGGATGAGCGGGACTTCCCCTACGCCGCTATCGTCCCCGCCGCCATCCTGAACGACTACCACCCCCTGGACAAGGACAAGCCCTCCATCCCCGCCGACATCCAGCCCGGTGACAAGGTGTTCGGGCCGGTGGTGTGCGCCAAGATCCTGGAGTGCGCCAGCCAGCCGGACTACACCTTCCACACCTGTCTGGACCTGGGCGGCTCCACCGCTGTGCCGGACACCATCTGCCCCAACCTCCACGAGGGGGACCTGGTGGCCTACAACACCAAGACAGGCGCCATCTGCACCCTGGAGGATCTCCACGCCGACCAGAAGGAGTTCCCCCACTGCATCCCCGACGGCATCTTCGTCCTCCATGAGGAAGGGATCCAGAACGGCGATGACATCAAGCCCATTATCGGCGCGGATGACCATGTGGTGGAGTTCGAGATCACCCCCAACCGCCCCGACTGCCTCAGCGTCATCGGTCTGGCCCGGGAGGTGGCCGCCACCTACCAGCAGCCCCTGACTCTCCACGAGCCGGAGGTACAGGGCGGCGCCGACGGCGTGCTGACGGACCTGCTGGACATCGAGACCCCCGCCGCCGATCTGGTGCCCCGGTACACCGCCCGGATGGTGCGGAACGTGAAGATCGCCCCCTCTCCCAAGTGGATGCGGGAGCGGCTGCGGAGCATGGGCGTCCGTCCCATCAACAACATCGTGGACATCACCAACTATGTGATGCTGGAGTACGGCCAGCCCATGCACGCCTTTGACTACCGCTATGTGAAGGGCGGCCACATCATCGTCCGCCGGGCCGAGGAGGGCGAGGAACTGACCACCCTGGACGGCAACGTGCGCAAGCTCACCGCCAACCACCTGGTCATCGCCGACGAGCACCGGGCCGTGGGCCTGGCGGGCATCATGGGCGGATTGAACTCCGAGATCGTGGCGGACACCACCGACGTGGTGTTCGAGTCCGCCTGCTTCGACGGCACCTGCATCCGCAAGGGCGCTCTGTCCCTGGGGATGCGGACCGAGGCCTCCGCCAAGTTCGAGAAGGGTCTGGATCCCCTGAACACCCTGCCCGCCGTCCAGCGGGCCTGCGAGCTGGTGGAGCTGCTGGGCGCCGGAGAGGTGGTGGACGGCGTCATCGACATCCTCAACTACGTGCCCCAGCCCCACACCATCCGCATGGACCCGGAGCGGGTGAACGCGCTGCTGGGCACCGACATCCCCGCAGCGGAGCAGTACCGGTATCTGGCCCGGGTGGACATCCGCACAGCGGACGACAGCTGCCCCGGCGGCCCTGCCGACGTGACCATCCCCTCCTGGCGGGGCGACGTGGAGGGCATCGCCGATCTGGCGGAGGAAGTGGCCCGGTTCTACGGCTACAACAACATCCCCACCACCCTGATGCGGGGCCAGACCACCCTGGGCGGCTATGGCGCCGCCGAGATCCTGGAGCGCCGGGTGTCCAGCGTGTGCCGGGCCTTCGGGTACGATGAGATCATCACATACTCCTTCATCTCCCCGACCCAGTACGACAAGATCCGCTGGCCGGAAGATTACCAGCGGCGGAACTCCTTCAAGATCCTGAACCCCCTGGGGGAGGATACCTCCATCATGCGGACCACCACCCTGCCCTCCATGCTGGAGATCCTGACCCGGAACTACAACTACCGCAATCAGGACGTGAAGCTCTATGAGGTGGGCCGGACGTACCTGCCCGGCGGCGAGGACGGCCTGGCCATCGAGTCCAAGACACTGACCCTGGGCGCCTACGGCGGCAACATGGACTTCTACGCTATGAAGGGCGCCATCGAGGCGATCCTCCAGGAACTGCGGGTGAAGGATGTGACCTTCCGCATCGGCAGCGGCCTGCCGGAGGAGCTCTCCTACCACCCCGGCCGCTTCGCCGAGGTGTGGAGCGGCAGTGACTGCCTGGGCTGGTTCGGCCAGATCCATCCCCTGGTGGCCAAGAACTATGGCGTAGACGCGGAATTCTACTGCGCAGAGCTGGCCATGGACGAGCTGGAGAATGCCAAGGGGGCCGACCCGGAATATGTCCCCCTGCCCAAGTTCCCCGCCGTCACCCGGGACATCGCCGTGGTGTGCGACAGGGCCGTCACCGTGGGAGCGCTGGAGGACTGCATCCGCCGGGGCGCCAAGGGGCTGCTGAAGGATGTGTCCCTGTTCGACATCTACACCGGCTCCGGCATCCCGGAGGGCAAGAAGAGCGTGGCCTTCAACCTGACGCTCCGCTCCGACGACCGCAGCCTCACCGCTCAGGAGGCCGATGAGGATGTGAAGAGCATCCTGGAGACGCTGAAGGCAGAGCTGAACGCCGTCCTGCGGTAATATGCGGCCGCCTGCGGACTGCACAGCGGGCTTGTGTGCCGTCGCGTCCAGGTGCTATTGCGCAGACAGAAACCTTGAGCCGGGCGGATGCGTTCCGCCCGGCTCAAATCCAATCCCCCAGCAGCGCCGATGCAGACGCCGCTCCCGGAGGCGCTGTGAGGCGGGCCGAAGGCCGTTCTGCTGCACTGGACCCCCCTGTTCTTTCGGTCCAGCGCCCTCCCAGCGATTACGGGGCGTATTTTTTCAAATTTCATGCGGAAAACGCTTTACAGTTTTTCAAAAAACGAGTATACTAGTTTTGTATTATGAAGTGGTGCTCCCTTCGGGAAAGGTGGTGTCTGTATGGACGATTTTACCAGGAAATTCAATATTGCCACGGAGAAGGACGCAGAGATCCATCAGATTCTCTCGACCGTCTATCGGGCATTGGAGGAAAAGGGCTATAACCCCATCAACCAGATCGTGGGTTATATTCTCTCCGAGGACCCCACCTACATCACCAATCACAACAATGCCCGGACCCTGATCCGCAAGATCGACCGGGACGAGCTGCTGCAGGTGCTGGTCCGCAGATATTTGGGGCAGTAACCGTTTTCCTTCTGCATTCCCCCGCAGAGAGGGCATCCGTGCGAATGGCGCGGCGACCTTCCCTGCGGGATTTTTTTGCGTCCAGGGGCCGAAGGCAGGTCTCTTCCCAGGAATTGGCTGTAATTTCTTGTGACCAAACGTTGACAAAGCGGATAAAATCTGTTACAATTCGGTTACAACTTTTGAAGGAGTGTTTCCATGGCAGAGAGCAAGTCCAAGAAGGCAGAAGGTTTGACATACAAGGGCCATCCCCTTCGCCGGGTGGACAATCTGATCTACTACGGCACGATGGCTGAGAAATATATCATCATGATGCAGATCCTCAACACCAAGAAGGAGCAGGACATGGAGGTGGCCACCAAGGTCTCCATCCAGCTGCAGCTGACGGACCCGGAGCTGAAGTCCCGGGACCGTGTGGTCAAGAAGAGCGAGAAGGACAGCCTCTACGCGGCGATGGACATCGCCACCGTCTGGCTGGATCGTGCTCTTGCCGGCAAGCTGTAAGAAACAGGACCTTTTCCCCGCGCTACAAAAGACTGACGAAAGGAACGTACACCTATGACGCACTTCGCAGGCAGAGCAGGCAAGGTCCTGTTCCTCTCCGTTCTCACCGCAATGCTGCTGGCGGCCACCGCCCTGGCAGCGGACATCGCCACCGGCGCCGGCTGCACCACAGGTTCTTCCCTGCGGCTGCGGGCCGAGCCCTCTACCTCCGCCTCCGTGGTCACCACGCTGGACAAGAGTGTGGCGGTGGCGATCTTGGATGACTCCGTGGACGGCTGGTACAAGATCGCCTACAACGGCAGCACCGGCTATGTGTCTGCTGACTACCTGAACGTAGATCAGGACAATGTCTTCACTACATACGGCCGTGTCAATTCCGACGGCGTGAACGTCCGCTCCGACGCCTCTACCGACAGCTCTGTGCTGGCCACCATTGAGGAGGACGCCATCGTCACGGTCAACGGCTTGGTGGACGGCTGGTACGACGTCACCTGTGAGTACGGCACCGAGGGTTACATCCGCAGCGACTTCCTGGACCTGACGGAGTCTTCCTCCTCCAACAGCGACATCGCGGCCACCGCCAAGCAGTACCTGGGCACGGGTTATGTGTACGACGGCGCCTCTCCCCGCGGCTTTGACTGCTCCGGCTTCACCATGTACGTGTACAGCCAGCACGGCTACTCCCTGCCCCACTCCGCCACCAGCCAGTGGCAGAGTGGCCTGGGCACCCGGGTATACTCTATCTCCGAGCTGCAGCCCGGCGATCTGGTGTTCTTCAACGATCCCAGCCGCAACGCCGGCAAGGCATGTTCCCATGCCGGTATCTACACGGGAGATGGGCAGTTCATCCACTCCTCCTCTTCCCGCAGCGGCGGTGTCATCGTCAGCAGCCTGACCAGCGGGTACTACAATACCTATTTTGTGGGCGGTATCCACGTGTAAGTTTTAAGAGTAAATATCCAACCGGGCGGCACAGTTGTGTGCCGCCCGGTTTTTGTGTGGATTAGAATTTCTCCGCGGCCCGCTCCAGTGCCGTGAGGTCACCCCGGCGGAGCAGGGGCAGCAGCAGCTGGAGCTTCTCCCGTGGCCAGTCCCACCACCGGAGCCGCTCCAGACGGTGGATGGTCTCCGGTGTGAACCGCTTCCGGATGGGCTTCGCCGGTACGCCGCCTACGATGGTGTAGGGCTCCACGTCCCCAGCCACCACCGCCCGGGCGGCCACGATGGCGCCGTCACCGATCCGCACGCCGGAGAGGATGACGGCCTCATAGCCGATCCAGACATCGCTGCCGATGACAATGTCCCCCCGGTTGTCCCAGGCCTCCGTGATCTCCGAGACGGACGTGTCCCACGCCTCGTAGAAGATGGGAAAGGGATAGGTGGACAGGGACTTCAGCGTGTGGTTGGCGCTGGTGAACAGGAATTTCGCGCCGCAGGCGATGGAGCAGAATTTTCCGATCACCAGCCGGTCGCCGTTGATGGGGTAGTGATAGAGCACATTGTTGCGCACGAATTCCGTGGGGTCCCGGAGGAAATCGTTGTAGATCGTGTAATCCCCCACAGAAATATTGGGGTCTGACACCACTGCATTCAGATAGACGGTCTCCCGGTCGCCTGTGCGGGGATAGATGGTATTCGCCGGAATCTGCATGAGGAAATTCTCCTTTCAAATTTGATTCATGCGATCCCGGCCACCACAATGCAGCGCCTCACCTGCCGCTCTCTCCTTTCCTGATTCAGTACTCTGTTTTCTCCCCGCCGCAGAGGGCGGCCAGCTCCCGGTCCAGATTCTCATAGAACCGGGCGATGTGGATGCCGTCCACCAAAGCATGGTTGGCCAGCAGCGTCATAGGCAGCAGAGTCCGGCCCTCCTGTCGGTGCCAGCGGCCCCAGGTGATGCGGGGATTGCTGTCCGCCGGCGTTGGGGTTGGCTGGGTCAGGGCCGTGTAGGACAGCCACGGGACACAGGAGACAAAGAACAGGCTCTCCCCGTCCTCTCCGTCCTCCAGGGTGGGCGCCGCCTTCACCCGCTCCTGCTCCGCCGCCGCGTAGGGCAGGAACTCCCGGAAGGGCCGGTCCACCTCCAGGCTGCAGTAGCAGTAGGTCCCGTCCGGCAGAGCCACCGTATGGGAGGAGGGGCAGCGGTCGTACTCCACCACCTGATCGCCCCGGATGCGCCGCCGCAGCTCCGGCACGCCGTTGGCCGCTCGGACCGCAGCGTACAGCACCGCCAGAAAGAAGCTCGTTCCTCTCTCCCGGCACCAGACTGCCAGCTCCGTCACATCCACCTGCACCGTCACCCCCACATAGGGGTTGGACAGGGTCTGAAAATACGCAAATTGGTCCCGCCGGGACTCCCGGGACATGTCCACCGTCCGCCAATTCATAGGTGCTCCTCCTCATTTTGATCTTTGGAGGTATGATAACACACTCCAAAGCATTTTGCACCATTTTCCGTTTTGAAAAATTTCCTCTTGCCAAGTTCTTCCGGTTGTGCTATGATTCACACTTGTGTGAAAAGTATGATTTCAAGGAGGTAGCTCCATGCCTGGAGGCAAACACATGCTGGGCATGTCCAAAAACCGGGTCTTTGGCACTGCCAAAGTGGGCGACCGGGGACAGATCGTCATCCCGCAGGAGGCCCGCCGGTTCTTTGGCATCTCTCCCGGAGACACCCTGCTGATTTTGGGCAATGAGGTCAGCGGCCTGGTGGTGACAAAGCCCCAGGTCCTCAGCGACCTGGCAGATGAAATTTTGGGAACAACGGAGGAAGACCATGGAAATTGTGACCATGTATGAACAGCTCGGCGTCAGCCGGGCGGTCTATGAATACGGCGAGGCGGTGCTCCGGGACTTGCGGCCCCGGTTCGACGTCATTGATCAGACGGCAGAGTACAACCAAGGCAAGGTCCTGGCCGCCATGCAGAAAAACCGGGTAAACGCCACCCACTTTGCCGCCACCACCGGCTACGGCTACAACGACGACGGCCGGGACAACCTGGAGCGAGTGTACGCCGATGTGTTCCACACGGAGGCGGCTCTGGTCCGTCCCCAGATCACCTGCGGCACCCATGCCCTGGCAGTGGCCCTCTCCGCCAACCTGCTGCCGGGGGACGAGCTGCTGTCCCCGGTGGGAGCCCCCTATGACACCCTGGAGGAGGTCATCGGCATCCGGGAGAGCAAATGCTCCCTGAAGGAGTATGGCGTCACCTATGCCCAGGCGGACCTGAAGCCCGACGGAACCTTCGACTACGACGCCATCCGAGAGAAGATCAACGGCCGCACCAAGCTCATCACCATCCAGCGGTCTAAGGGGTACGCCACCCGCCCCTCTTTCTCGGTCCGGCAGATCGGGGAACTGATCGCCTTCTGCAAGGGGATCAAGCCGGACGTGAAAATCATGGTGGACAACTGCTACGGCGAGTTCGTGGAGACCATCGAGCCCTCGGACCTGGGGGCCGACATGGTGGTGGGCAGCCTCATCAAGAACCCCGGCGGAGGACTTGCCCCCATCGGCGGCTACATCTGCGGCACCAAGGAGTGCGTGGACCGGTGTGCCTACCGGCTCTCCGCCCCGGGACTGGGCCAAGAGGTGGGCGCCAACCTGGGGCTGATGCCCGCCCTGTACCAGGGGCTGTTCCTGTCCCCCACGGTGGTGTCCGGCGCTTTGAAGGGCGCTGTCTTTGCCGCCAACATCTATGAGAAGCTGGGCTTCGCCTGCGTCCCCAACGCCACGGAGAGCCGCCATGACATCATCCAGGCGGTGACCCTGGGCAGTGCCGAGGCCATGGTGGCCTTCTGCAAGGGGATCCAGGCCGCCGCCCCGGTAGACAGCTACGTGACCCCGGAGCCCTGGGCCATGCCGGGCTATGACTCCGACGTCATCATGGCCGCCGGCGCTTTTGTCCAGGGCAGTTCCATCGAGCTCTCCGCCGACGGGCCCATCCGCCCCCCTTACGCCGTCTACTTCCAGGGCGGCCTCACTTGGTACCACGCCAAGTTGGGAATCCTCATGTCCCTCCAGAAGCTGGTGGAGGCGGGTCTGGTAACTCTGCCGGAAAGTAAATAACGCTTTGAATACAGTGATTTAGGAGAAAAACGTAATATGTGGTTTTGGCTCTCTCTGATCGCGCTGCTCTGCTGGAGCGGCTCCGACCTCTTTTCCAAAATCGGCTGCCGCGATGCCCGGGACAAGTACAGCCACCTGAAAATGGTGATGGCCGTGGGCGTTGTCATGGGCCTTCACGCGGCCTACGAGGTCTTTGTGGGCGGTACGGTCATCAATCTGGACATCATCCTGACATACCTACCCGTCTCGATCCTGTACATTCTCTCTATGGCCATGGGCTATGTGGGCCTGCGGTACATTGAGCTGTCCATCTCCTCCCCTATCTGCAACTCCTCCGGCGCCCTGGTAGCTGTGCTGGCTATCCTCTTTGACGGCATCGCCGGATACTCCCCCCTGGCCCTGTTCGCCGTGGCGCTGGTGTGTGTGGGCGCCGTGGGCCTGGGTGTGGTGGAGGCCCGGGAGGATGACGAACTGCGCATCGAGCGGCAGAAGGCAAGCAACTACAAGTACACCAAGAGCTTCATGGCCCTGGCCATGCCTGCGGCTTACTGCGTGCTGGACGCTGCCGGCACCTTTGCCGACAGCCGGGTGCTGGAGATCATCAGCCGCACCGTGGAGGACTACGAGGCCAGCGCCAACGTGGCCTATGAGCTGACGTTCCTGCTGGCCGCCGTGGTGTGCTTCGTCTATGTGGTGCTCATCAAGCGGGACCGGCTGGTGCCGAAGATGGAGGCCCCCAAGTATCTGGGCGCCGTCTGCGAGACCGCTGGACAGTTCGCCTACATCTACGCCATCGCGGACACGGAGCATCTGGCCATGTCCGCGCCCATCATCGCCTCCTACTGCGCGGCCTCCGTGCTGTGGAGCCGGATCTTCCTGAAGGAGAAGCTCTCCTGGAAGCACTACGCCATGATCGCGCTGATCGTGGCGGGCATTGCCATCATGGGCGTGTTCGATCTGTAATGAAAAAGTCCCCCCTGTGCCGGAACACAGAGGGGACTTTTTTCATGTTTCAGGCCCTGCCGTTCTCCTGGATCCGCCGGTCCAGCCGGGCCATGAAGTAGGCCAGCAAAAAGCCGCCGATGCAGCAGACCGCCGACAGCACAATCTCCCACGCGCCCACATAACTGGTGGGGATGATAACCAATGTGGAGGCCAGCACGATGCCGAAGATCCCGTGGAAAGCGATGGAGTAGTGCTTCCGGAAGAACCAGCTCACCAGCCTTGCCAGCAGCAGGATTGTCAGCACCATCCCCGGCAGGCAGGCGGAGAGCACCAGGAAGTCCAGCCGGGCCAGCCCTTCCAGCATGGGCTGGTACAGCCCCAGGGCCATCATTACCGAGGAGGAGGTCAGCCCTGGAATCACCAGACTCATGCCCCAAAGGGCGCCGCAGAAGTTGTACCACCAGAAATTGGGTTCCACGGTGACGCAAATCACTTTTCCTACGTAAAACAGGCTGAAGAAGATGGCGCCGGCGCACACCGCCATGCTGACCCAAGAGCCGATGCTGCGTCCCTCCTTCCCCGCCTCCCGGAAGAGAGATGGGACCGTGCCCACGATCAGGCCGATGAACAGCCAGGTAGTGACGGTGCTGGACACGTCGATGGCCGCGGCGATGCCCTTGGCAAAGCCCAGAAAGCCGATGGCGCACCCCAGCCCGATGGGCAGAAACCACCGCCAGTATTTGGGGATGGCCTCCCGGGGATGGGTCAGCACCTCCATAAAGGGACGGTAGATGTCGAACACCACCGCCAGCACCCCGCCGGAAACCCCCGGCAGGATGGCGCCGGCCCCGATCAGGACGCCGCACAGCAGGTCCCGCAGCCAGCGTATGCCAAAATTCCGATCCCGCTTCCGCCTCAACGCCGTTCCTCCATCCTCCTGGGTCTTGTGGATTTTATGATAGCAGTTTTGCCCAGCAGTTGCAATCCGATACTGCCTCTTCTCTTGAAAAAATTCCCGGTTTCGACAGCGCCCGACGCCGCTTTGTGGAAACTCACAGAACCACATGTCTTTTGCCTGGATTTCTATGCAGGTTGCCCTGTTGACTTTTCCAGTGTTATCAGATAAACTATGAGACAGTTATTGAATAACCTGATAGCAAAAGACGATGAAGAGAAGAGTACCCAGGCAGATACAGCGCAGAGAGCCTCGTGTGGTGAGAAGAGGTCTGGAAGGGCTTGGAGAACATGGTCTCGGAGTTGCGTGGCCGACCGCCGTCCCGGCATAGGTCACGACGTGGGCGCACGTCACAGCGCAGGAGTGTGTTTGCACTCCCCAAGGCCGCTTTCGTGAGGAAGCGTGCGAATCAAGGTGGTACCACGGCGAATTCCGTCGTCCTTGAGACTTTTGTCTCAAGGACTTTTTTATTGCCAGAATTCACCGGAAAGGAGCGTTATCCCGTGTCTATCATTCAAATTCAGCACCTGTACAAGACCTTTGGAACGGGTGAAAACGCCGTCCATGCCCTGGAGGACATCAGCCTGGACATCCAGAAGGGGGAGATCTTCGGAATTATCGGTCTCTCCGGCGCCGGCAAGAGCACCCTGGTGCGGTGCATGAACCTGCTGGAGCGTCCCACCTCCGGCACCGTGATCGTGGACGGGAAGGATATGACGGCCCTTAGCGAAAAAGAGCTGCGGCTGGCCCGTCGGAACGTCACTATGATCTTCCAGAGCTTCAACCTGCTGATGCAGCGGACGGTGCTGAAAAACGTCTGCTTCCCCATGGAGCTCAGCGGTACCCCCGCCGCCCAGGCCAGAAAGCGGGCCCTGGAGCTGCTGGACCTGGTGGGCCTGCGGGAGAAAGCGGACGCCTATCCCTCCCAGCTCTCCGGCGGACAGAAGCAGCGGGTGGCCATCGCCAGGGCCCTGGCCACGGACCCCAAGGTCCTGCTGTGTGACGAAGCCACCTCCGCCTTGGATCCCACCACCACCGCCTCCATCCTGGCCTTGCTGAAGGACCTGAACGAGAAGCTTGGGGTCACCGTGGTGGTCATCACCCACCAGATGAGCGTCATCGAGGAGATCTGCTCCCGGGTGGCGATCCTGGACGGCGGCGTGGTGGCTGAACAGGGCAAGGTGGAGGACATCTTCTCCAATCCCCATACGGATGCGGCCCGGCGGCTGGTGTACCCCGGTGGCGTCAGCCTGGAACAGTATCCGGCAGGTACTCACGCCGTCCGCGTGGCCTTCAACGGCGGTACGGCGTATCAGCCCCTGATCGCGTCTCTCGCCATCGACCTGGGGGTGAAGGTCAATATTCTGGGTGCCGACACCCGCAACATCGAGGGCAGAGCCTTCGGCACCATGCTGCTTGGGCTGCCGGACGACCCCAATGAGGCCGCCAAAGCCCTCAGCTATATCCGGGCGCAGCCCAATGTCTCTGCGGAGGAGGTGGAATACCATGTTTGAGTCTATTGCAGCCTTCTGGGCCGAATACGGTAATGTGTTGACAGATGGTGTCTGGGATACCCTGGTAATGGTGGTGATCTCCACCGCATTCGCCTATCTGATCGGCCTCCCTCTGGGGGTGGCCCTGATCCTGACCCAGCCCCACGGCATCCGGCCCCACCGGGGCGTCTACCGGGTGCTGGACTGGATCGTCAACATCGGCCGGTCCGTCCCCTTCATCATTCTGATGGTGGCCATTATGCCCTTCACCCGGATGGTGGTGGGCACCACCATCGGCGTCAAGGGCGCCATCCCGCCGCTGGTGGTGTCCGCCGCCCCCTTCATCGCCCGGATGGTGGAGACCTCCCTGAACGAGGTAGACGCCGGTGTGGTCGAGGCCGCCCAGTCCATGGGCGCCTCCACCCTCCAGATCGTCTGGAAGGTGTACCTGCCGGAGGCGAAGCCCTCTTTGATCCTGGGGGGCGCCATCTCTCTGGTGACGATTCTGGCCTATACCGCCATCGCCGGCACCGTGGGCGCCGGCGGCCTGGGCGACATCGCCGTCCGGTACGGCCATCAGCGGGGCATCACCTCCGTTATGTGGGTGACGGTGGTGTTCCTGATTATCCTGGTGCAGGTGGTCCAGCTGATTTTCAACTGGCTGTCCCGGCGCATCGATAAGCGGCTGGACCAGCCGTCCGGCGCCAAAAAATCCGGCCCCCTCGATCTCCTGGCCCGCTTTGCCCATACCAAGTGACCCCCGGCGTTTTCATCGTTTGTCTCTTGAAAATCCGGCAAGCGTTTGAAATACATCATAAACGATATTTTATTGGAGGAACGAAACATGAAAAAGAAACTGCTGGCCCTGCTGCTGGGCCTGACCCTGTGCCTGTCCCTGGCCGCCTGCGGCGGCTCCGCCGATGACAGCGGCGCCGCTGATGACGGCGCCGCCACCGAGGCGGGCAGCGATGCCGCTGAAACCGTCACCCTGACGGTGGCCGCCTCTCCCACCCCCCACGCCGAGATTCTGAACCAGTGCGTGCCCATCCTGGCGGAGCAGGGCATCGAGCTGGTGGTCAACGAGTACAGCGACTACGTGGTGCCCAACACCGCCGTGGAGGACGGCGACGAGGACGCCAACTACTTCCAGCACCTGCCCTATCTGGAGGAGTTCAACGAGACCCGCGGCACCCATCTGGTGAGCGTGGCCGGCGTCCACATCGAGCCCATGGGCATCTATGCGGGCCGGGTCTCCTCCCTGGAGGATCTGCCCGACGGCGCCGTCATTGCCGTTCCCAACGACGCCACCAATGAGGGCCGCGCCCTCCTGCTGCTGGAGGCCCAGGGCCTGATTACCCTGGACGACAGCTCCAACCTGACCGCCACTCCCAACAACATTGTGGACAATCCCAAGAATCTGGAGTTCCAGGAGCTGGAGGCCGCCACCATCCCCAGCGTGCTTGCGGACGTGGATCTGGCCGTCATCAACTCCAACTACGCCCTGGGCGCCGGCCTGAACCCCACCACAGACGCTCTGGCCATCGAGTCCAGCGACTCCCCCTATGTCAACGTACTGGTGGTGAAGGAGGGCAATGAGAACAACGAGGCTATTCAGGCCCTGGTGGATGCTCTCCACTCCGACACCATCCGGGACTACATCACCGAGACCTTCGACGGCGCCGTGGTACCTGCCTTCTAAGATCATTTCCTTTCAATTCAGCTGTGCCGGAGATGCTTTGTCTCTCCGGCACAGCTTTTTGAGAATTTCCAATGTTAAAATCGTGTAAAATTTTTCGTGGAAACCAGTAGCATTTCCAGACGCTCCGTGCTAGAATATGGCTTGCGTCATACAGCGCAAATTCTGGGACATATACGAGGTTTTCTGACATGGCAGGCAAGCAGCAGACTCATTATGAGATCGATATGTGCAACGGCCCTATTCTCTCCAAGATGCTGCGGTTCTCCATCCCGCTAATGTGCTCCAGCGTACTGCAGCTACTGTTCAACGCGGCGGATATCGTGGTGGTGGGCCGCTGGGCCGGGGACAACTCCCTGGCGGCAGTGGGGTCCAACACCGCGCTGATCGGCCTGCTGACCAACCTGTTTGTGGGCCTGGCCGTGGGTGCCAATACCCTGGCGGCCAAATACTACGGCGCCCGAGACAGAGACGCGCTCCACCGGGTAGTCCACACCTCCATCCTGCTGAGCATCATCAGCGGCCTGGTGTTGACAGTGGTGGGCGTCTTCGGTGCCCGGACCATCCTGATCTGGATGCAGACCCCGGAGAACGTGTTGGATCTGGCCACGCTGTATCTGCGGATCTACTTCCTGGGCATGACGGCCACCATGGTCTACAACTTCGGCGCCGCCCTGCTGCGGGCGGAGGGCGATACCCAGCGGCCGCTGTACTTCCTCTCCCTGGCGGGAGTCGTCAACATCGTGCTGAATCTCTTCTTCGTCATCGTCTGCAAGCTGGACGTGGCAGGTGTGGCCATCGCCACCGTGATCTCCCAGTGCATCTCCGCCTCCCTGGTGCTCCGCTGCATGGTGAAGGATACCGGCCCGCTGCACCTGGATCTCAAGAAGATGCGGCTCCACCCCCAGGCCATGCGGCAGATCCTCCGCATCGGCCTGCCCGCCGGATTCCAGGGGATTCTCTTCTCCCTGTCCAACGTGGTGATCCAGTCCTCCGTCAATACCTTCGGTGAGGTCATCATGGCCGGCAACTCCGCTGCGGCCAACATTGAGCAGTTCGTATACGTGTCTATGAACGCCATGTATCAGGCCACCATTTCCTTCACCAGCCAGAACTACGGTGCCGGTAACTACCACCGCATCCGCAAGATCATGATCCGCGCCCAGGGCTGCGTGCTGGTGGTGGGGCTGGTGCTGGGCAACGCCGCCACGCTGGCAGGTCGGGTACTGCTGTCCATCTACACCACCAGTCCCCCGGTCATTGAGGCCGGATTGGTGCGGATGGGCATCGTCTGCACCACCTATGCCCTCTGCGGCATGATGGACGTGATGGTGGGCGGCCTGCGCGGCATCGGCTACTCCATCATGCCCATGCTGGTGTCCCTGGTGGGCGCCTGCGGCCTGCGGCTGCTGTGGATCGCCACCATTTTTCAGCTGCCCCAGTTCCACACCATCCAGACGATCTACTGGTCCTATCCCATCAGCTGGGCTATTACCTTCGGCGTCCACGTGATCTGTTTCCTGTGGGCCATGAAAAAGGTCAAGCGCCAGCTGCTGCCGGAGGGCGCGCCTGCGCCGGTGGAAGTGCCCCCCACTTTGGAAGAGGAGACCGTTTCGGAATAAGAAAAAAGCGGCGGGAATCCGATGGATTCCCGCCGCTTTTCCTTTTACAGCCCTAGCCGCTGCTTGACGGCCAGCACCGCGCAGGCCACCAGGAAGATGGTCAGCGCCAGCTGTCCCCACAGCAGATTGTAGGAGATATTCTCCTTGTCCTTGCGCCGCCCCTCCAGCACGGAGAGGGAGTTGAAAATTCCCACCACGCCGAAGGCAACGGCCACCAAGTCCGCCGGCAGCTCCAGCCCCATCGCCAGCAGGGCCAGGTACAGCACGAATCCCAATCCCGTGGCGATAGCTCCGTTGTTCATCTGTTTCTTGGTCTGAAACAGCAGACCCTTTCTCTTGTCGTTCATCTTGCTCCCGCTTTCGTATCAATATCCGTTGACGATGACATCCAGAACCTTGGCGGCCACGCCGCCCGCCACAGAGGACCCGCCGCCGCCGTTCTCCACCAGCACCACAAAGGCGTAAGGCGTCTCCTCCCCCCGGAGGAAGCCGGCGAACCAGGCGTGGGGCGTCTGGCCCTCCCCCACCTCAGCGGTGCCGGACTTGGCGCAGATGTCCATATTGGGAAAGCGGCTGGCGCCGTAAGTCTGGGTCACGTTGTTGGCCATCAGGTCCGCCAGCGCAGCCGCCGTATCGGCAGAAATCAGCGTGCCGGTCCTGGTGGTGAAGTGGGGCAGGGACGGCAGACCCAGGGCGCTCTCGGTCTGGAGGATCAGATACGGCTCCGCCGCCTTGCCGCCGTTTGCGATGGCGCCCATGTAGATCATCAGCGCCGCCGGGTTCACCTGGTCGTGGTACTGTCCCACGCCGGCCCAGCCCAGCTGACCGTCGGTGATGTTGTCAAAGTCAAAGGAGCCCTTTGCCGTAGGCAGGCCGCTGATGGAATAGCTGCCGGTCAGGCCCGCCTGCTCCGTGTACTTCTCCAGAGTGCCCGGCCCCAGCTCCTGGGCGATCTGGGCGAAGGCCACGTTGCAGCTGTTGGCGAAGGCGGAGGCGATGTCCTGCTCCCCGTGGGTGCCGGAGCAGATGATGGTCTCGTCCCCCATCTGGACGCTGCCGGAGCAGGTCCAGGTCCGATCCGCCAAGTCTGGGATATCCTCCAGAGCCGCCGCCAGGGTCACGGTCTTGTACACGGATCCCGGCGTGAAAGTAGAGGACAGGAAACGGTTCAGATAGGCGCCCTTGTACCGGTCGTTGGTGGTGATGTCCTCCGGCACGTTCAGGGGGTCGTAGCTGGGGGCTGAGACCATACACAGAATCTCTCCGGTTTCGTAGTTGTAGACCGCCACGGTGCCGGACTTGCCGCCAAGCGCCTCATAGGCGGTATAGTTATACCGGGCGTCAATGGTCAGATACAGATCGTTCCCCCGCTGGGCGCCGAAGGCGCCGTTCAGCAGGCTGTACCCGGTCAGCTTGTCGGCAAAGGCGTTCAGGGCCCCGGTGCCGATATTGCCTTGCAGGTCCCCCACCGCATGGAGAGTGGCCTTGCGGACGGTGGCATTGTCGTAATAGGTGCGCTGTCCGTCCACCACCTCGGAGAGCACGTCCCCGTCCCGGTCCAGCACCGTGCCGCTGGCAAGCTGGCCGCTGCTGTTGTACAGGTGGCGGTTGAAGGCGGAGGACGCCCAGCTGCCGCCGTCCAGGAAGTATTTCACCAGGAAGAATCCCAGGCCCGCCGCCAGCAGCAGCGCCAGCGCCAGACAGACAAAGGCCCGCCGCTCAATTTTCTTCATGGCGTTCCTCCTTTTCCGTGCCGAAGGGGTCCCCTATCGGCTCCGCCCGCCGGCGGGCCGCCTGGGTCAGGCGCCGCTGGTGCTTGCGGGCGATGGCAAAGCTGGCGTTCTCCCGGGTATCTGTGGCCTTCAGATAGGCTAGGAGCCCCCACGCGGACATCATAGCGGAGCCGCCGTTGGAGACAAAGGGGAACGTGACGCCGGTGAGGGGCAGCAGGTCCACGGAACCGAACACGTTCAGGCAGGTCTGAAACACCAGCAGGGACGATGCCGCGCAGGCTGCGATGGTGTAAAAGCTGGACCTCCCCACCCGGCAGGCCCGTGCGGCGAAAAACGCCAACGTGATGATGGCGCTCACTGCCAGCACGGCGATCAGCAGCCCCCACTCCTCGCACAGCATACCGAACACCAGATCTGTGTCCGCCGCCGCCACGTTATGGAGCCAGCCGTTGCCGGCCCCCATACCCAAAAGGCCCCCGGAGGCGGCGGCGGACATGGTGCGGGTCTGCTGGTAGCCGGTGGTGGAGGCGGCCTCCCAAGCGTGGCCCCAGGAGGCGAAGCGGCTGAGGATATAGGGCTTGAACTTCAAAATGATGCCCGCTCCGAACACAGCGCCGCCGCAGATCAAAGACAGTGTGGCGAAATCCCCGGACCGCATATAGGCGATCACCAGGAAGGTGACGAAGAAAATGGCCGCGGTGCCGAAGTCGCTCATCAGGCCCAGCAGGCCGATACACACGCCTGTCAACACGATGAAGAGGGTCAGGTTCCGCTTGTGGAACAGCCGCTCCAGTGTGGCGGCGCCAGCGAAGATATAGCAGATCTTGGCGATCTCCGACGGCTGGAAGGACATGCCGCCGATGGAGATCCAGTTGACGGCGCCGTATTTGGAGTTGCCGATCACCAGGGTGATGCCCAGCAGGCCGATGGCGGCGGCCGCCATGAGCCAGCGGTTCTTCTGCACCCGGCTGAGGTCCCGCAGGAACAGTCCCAGCACTAAAAACAGCGCCAGCCCCAGCAAAATAGCCAGGAACTGCTTGAACAGACTGCTCTGGGCACTGGAGGCAGTGATGGACAGTGACAGCGTGGAGAGGAAGAAGGCGATGGTCTCCATCTCAAAGCCCACGCAGCGAGTGGCCCGCAGGGCCGCGTAATAGAGCCACATCAGCACCGTCAGCCCCAGGAAGGCCAGGGGGATGGCGATGGTGGCCTCAGTCCCGGCGGCCACGAGCAGCTGCAGACAGGCCAGCACCTGAAACACCGTCAGCCACAGGAAAGACGGCCAGATGGCGGCGGGGCGCTCCGCCCGGCGCTTCGCCTCCTGCTCCTCCCGCTCCGCCACGGTCTGAGGCAGGAAGATCAACGGCACGCCCCCTAAAGTGATGGTATCCCCCAGCTTCACGGGAACGGAGGACGCCACCTTCTCCCCATTCACCGCCGTGCCGCCCTTGGACCCCAGGTCGTACAGCGTCCAGTTCTCATCTTCGCCCCGGCAGAGGGCGGCATGCTGCCGGGAGATGCTGGGATAGTTCAGATAGATGTCCGCCGTCTTGCTCCGGCCCAGGATGTTCTCCCAGTGGGTCAGGGGCAGGGACGTGCCGTTTGGCAGGCTCAGCTGGCCCCAGTTCTCCGGCGTGTGGGGAATCCGCAGCAGAGAGCGGACCGCCCGGTACAGGATCAGCACGGCCAGAGCCGGAAACAGAAAGCGCACAAAGGCCATATACCACTCCCCCGCCAGCGGATGTGCCGCCAGCAGGGCCGTCAGGTTGTCCAGCAGCCCCTGCAGAATCTCCATGGGTCCGCCTCCTCTCTTGAAACACAATTGCATAGTTTGTTATTATAGCATTTTCTCCGGGAAATGTACAGCCCTGCCTTCACCGGCATCTTTCCACCGGGGCGGCGCTGCAGGCGGGATTTGTGCAGGTTTTCCAGAAGTGTCAGCGTTTTTTCGGAGTTTCTCACGGGGAATTTCCCTTTTACTCTTGACCTCTGTTGAAAAATCCTTTAAAATATAACATTGTCTGCAAGACCTTCAACGCGGTTTTTGGAGACCATTTTTTCACGGATTTTCCATTTTACTCTGAAAGGCCGATCGATATGAAACATCCCTATAAGACGCGGGAGGGCGGCGCCACGGTGACGATCTTTGTCCCTTACGACTGCAAGAACCACTGCCCCTTCTGCATCAATAAAGGCGAGTATGCGGATATGACAGGGTTTTCCCTGGAGAAGATCTGCCGGAGCATCGAGCGGATGGACGCCATCACGCCCGACTGCGACTTCGTCTTCACCGGGGGTGAGCCCTTCGCCAACCTGGAGTCCCTCCAGGTGATGCTGGACAAAATCCCCACCACCCACAAGGTATATATCAACACCACCCTTCCCGTCTCCGAGCACCAGTCCGAGGCGGACATTCTGGCATTTGCGGAGCGGAACAGACACAAGATCACCTGCATCAACGTCTCCCGCCACATGCAGCACTATGTGGTGGAATCCAACGACGGCCTGCTTTCCAAGCTGCCGGTGCCCTTCCGGGTGAACTGCGTGCTGTACAAGAACTATCCCGCCGAGCAGCTGGTGCCCTATATGGAGCGGTTCCGCAAGCTCCCGGGCGCCTCCATTCAGTTCCGGTTCGACTACACCGCCACCACACCGGAGAACCTCTATGAGGAGGAGGGGGACAAAATCCTCCAGGATCTGAAGAAGGTGGCCCGGTACACGGGGCTGGACGGCTGCCGGATGCGCTGCGGCTTCCATTTCGACTACAAGGGAATGGAGCTGACATACCACAAGACGCTGCCTTACTCCACCATCGTGGAGACGGACCCGGTGAGCGGCGTCACCTACGACATCCTCTACGACATCCTCATCAAGCAGAACGGCGACATCCACTCCGACTGGGACGGCACGCCCCTGGATGTGGACGCCTATGAAAAGGTCGTGTTTGAGCCCTACGATCTGCGGTGGCTGGCTCGGATCGCGTAAGCAACAGGGGCGGCGGAGCATTCCGCCGCCCTGTTTTGATGAACAGGAGGAATGATTGATGAAACCCATTCAAACAGCCGGCGTCATCGGCCTGGGTTCCCTTGGCGTCCTGTACGCCACGCTCTTCACACGGGCGCTCGGCAAGGAGAAGGTCCCCGTTCTGGCAGACGGCGCACGGATCGCCCGCTACCGGAAGCAGGGCTTTTGGTACAACGACGCACCCTGCGACTTCAATTACACCGATGCCGCCGCTCGCACAGAGCCGGTGGACCTACTGCTGTTCGCCGTCAAGTTCGGCGGTCTGCAGAACGCCATCGAGACCTGCCGCCACCTGGTGGGACCGGACACGCTCCTGATCTCGGTCCTCAATGGCATCTCCAGCGAGGAGATCCTGGGAGATGCCTTTGGTCCGGAGCATGTGGTCTGGTGCGTGGCGGAGCGGATGGCCGCCAAGAAGGAGGGCAACCGCGTCGTCTGCGACCCCATTGGGGAACTGGCAGTAGGCGTCCCCGCCGGGGAGGACACCAGCCGCCTCCAGCGGCTCACCGCGTTTTTTGACAGCATCGGCTTCCCCTATGTCGTACCGGCGGACATCCGCACCCACATGTGGAGCAAGCTGCTGTGCAACACCGGCTGCAACCAGGCCGCCCTGGTGTTCCAGTGCGATTACGGCCCGCTGCAGGTGCCCGGAAAGCCCCGGGACACCATGATCGGCGCCATGCGGGAGGTGGCCGCCGTGGCCAATGCAGAGGGTGTCCCGCTCTCTGAGAAGGACGTGGCCGCATGGGTGGACATCATTGACCACCTGCCCTCCAACGGTGAGACCTCTATGCGGCAGGACGGCAAAAACCACCGGAAGAGCGAAGTGGAGCTGTTTGCAGGCACCATTCGCCGGCTGGCCGCCAAACACGGCATTTCCGTCCCTGTCAACGACTGGCTGTACCAGCAGATCCAGGAGATGGAGCGGAACTACTGAGCCTGTCCAGCAAAGGGACAAGTGCAGGTCTTCTGTCCTGCACTCCAATGATTCCGTCCCGCTGCCTGCGGACAGGCACGCTGGAAAGCCCCGGCACGAAGGTGCCGGGGCATCTTTTATTTCCGTATCAGCCCCAGCCGGTTCAGCCGGTGGGAGCGCCGCAGGTACCAGATTCCGCACAGGAAAATCTGCACCACCGTGGAGGCAGGGGTGGCCAGCCCCAGATGGAACAGAGAGCTGTCCGCCGCCCGGCTCACCAGCAGCGCCACCGGCAGCCGGACCCCCAGGGCCCCGACCATTCCTTGCGCCATGACGAACAGCGTCTGCCCGCAGCCGTTGAAAAAGCCCACAAAGCAGAACAGGAAGCTGGTAAGCAGGCAGTCAATGGCGTAGGCCTTGAGATACTCCCAGGCGGCGGCGATCACCGCCGGGTCGTCCGCGAAAATACCCGCCAGCACATCTCCGTGAAAGAATGCCGCCCAGCCCATGAGGAGGCCCGCCATCAGGGAGGACAACACGCCGTACAGCAGCGCCCGCCGGGCCCTGGTCTCCAGCCCGGCGCCGATGTTCTGCGCCACGAAGGCGGACATGGACTGCATATAGGCAGAGGGCACCAGCATGACGAAGGCGCACAGCTTCTCCGCCACGCCCACCCCGGCGGAGGGAATGGTGCCCATAGAATTGGCGATGGCGATGATCACCAGGAAGGTGATATTCACCAGCAGGTCCTGGAGCGCCACCGGGCTGCCCAATTTCAAAATCCGTCCAATGATGGCACCGTTGAACCGGATGTCCTGCCGCCGGAGTATGAAGGCCAAGTGCTTTCCACGGATCAGCAGCAGGGACAGCGCCACGCTCATTGCCTGGGCAAAAACTGTGGCGATGGCTGCGCCAGCCACATTCAGGCCGAAGCCCCCCACCAACAGCAGGTCGCCGCCGATATTCAGAATACAGGCAATCAGCACAGTGATCAGCGGTACCCGGGAATCTCCGATCCCCCGGAAGATACTGCCCAAAAGGTTGTAGGCCACAATGAACACCGCGCCGCCGGAGCAGATCCGCACATATTCCACCGTGCCGTCAAAGGCATCCGCCGGGGCGTGCATGAGCATTGCCAGCTGAGGTGCCGCCAGCTCCAGCGCCACTGTGGCAGCCACTGCCACCACCAGAAACAGGCAGATGCCGCTGCCCACAGCCGCCCCCGCCTCCTCCGGCCTGTCCTCACCGATCTTCTGTCCCAGCAGGACCGTGATGCCCATAGCCAGACCTGTGATGACGATGGTCACGGTCTGCATGATCTGGCTGCCGGTGGAGACGGCCGAGATGTCCGCCGCAGTGCCGAATTTGCCCACCACCTGCAGGTCCACTGCGCCGTACATGGCCTGCAGCAGCAGAGCCAGCAGCACCGGCAGGGCGAATTTCAGCAGGGTCGACAGGATCGGCCCCCGTGTAAAGGTCTGTTCTGTTTCCATGATGTCCCTCCTCAACTCCGGAAAGGCGCGAAAAAAAGCCGGACAAGAAACCGGGCGCCCCCCAGCATCTTATCCGGCTTTGTGACTGCGGCCACAAGCCCTCCGATGAACAGCCAATACTTTACCATGCCACCGCAGGGGTTGTCAAGCCCCGTTTTTCCGCCTGCGCAGAGGTTTTACCCCCGCTTTACCATTTCAAGGTGGCAGGCCGTCGGGAAAAAGACTACACTGACAGCAGAGTCCTGCCCCGGCCGTGTCCGGGCGGAGAATATCCGAGATCGGAGGAATGTCCCATGCTGCCCTGCCAAACCGGCTGTCCGTCCTACCGGGAGGGCTGCCACAAGACCTGCCCTCAGTGGCGGCTGTTTCAGGAGAAGCAGCGCGCCCAGCGCCAGGCCAAGAAACAGTATCTCCAATTTTACAACGCTCTCTGTGCCCAAGTGGTCCGCCAGTGCAGGGCCATCGAGTACCGCCGCATAGCCTGGTGAGGACCGGCCTGCGCCCGGTGTCTCAGTCCTTTCCGTGCATCCTGCCGGGGACGGCGACTGGGCAAGGCTCACTGCGCCTCTTCACGGCCTCATAATAATCCACACAGTCCTCCGCGTCCCTGTACTCGATCATGTTGCACTCCAGCGCCGGAAGCGGCGGGATCAGCAGCGACAGCCAGGCCGTACGCCGCCCGCTCTGATCCGTACAGAGAATCAGCTGTTCGCGCATCTCCGTGTGAAAATACCTGACGAGAACTCTGCCCGGCTCCGCTTTCTGCTTCCCTGCCTTTTCCGCGGCGTCCCGCCGGATGGCCTCCAGCAGCTTCAGGGTCTCCCCGACCTCCTCGGAGATGGAGTCCGCCCCTCTGCCCTCGATCTCAGCCGCATCTTTCATATAGGCAGTTCCGGGCTGCGCCAGCAGGTATTCCACTGTCCCGCCCCTGGCCACGCAGTCGGTCAGGATGCGTCTGTATGCATGGGTGAACCCATAGCCGGACAATGCCAGAAGCTGGATCGCCCGTGCCTCTGCCAGCTGCTTTTTCAGTGTTCGGCTGTGCTCTCCCGGGGCATAGACCCGCTTGATCCCGTTATTCCGGTGGTCGATCCGGATCTGCAGCCGTGTCACAAGCGCGGACAGGAAGCCCACGGTGATCACGCTGGAGATCACCGCCGATAGGATCGTTCCCGCCAGCCACTGCATCCCATCATCCATCTGCCTCTCTCCTCTCTGTCTCTTCGGAGCTGTTGTCCTGCTGTCCTCACGCCATGCTGCAGTCCACCGCCACCTTGATGACACCGTCCCGCCGGTGCTCGAACAGGTCATAGGCCGCCGCGATATCCCGCAGAGGGACAGTGTGGGTGATGAGGGGCGTGGTGTCCAGCTTTCCCGCCGCGATCAGGTCCAGAATCTCCTGGCTGTCACAGCCGTCCACGCCGCCGGTTTTGAAGGTGAGATTCTTCCCGTACATCTCCGGCAGGGGCAGGAGCTGGGGCCTATCGTAAAGCGCCACCACCGTCACCACCGCATTGGGGCGGGCGCACTGCCAGGCCAGGCGGAAGGTCTCCTCCGCCCCGGCTACCTCCAGCACCCGGTCCGCGCCGCCGTGGTCGCTGTGGGCCTGTGTGAAGGCCAGCACCTCCTCCGGCCCCACCGTCAGCACCTGGGGATAGTGCTCCCGGACAAACCGGAGACGCGCCGGGTCCTTTTCGCAGACGATGACCTGCTTAGGCGCTTTCAGCAGCACGCACAACAGAGTGCAGATGCCTGTGGGGCCCGCTCCTAGGATCAGCACCGTGTCCTCCGGCCCGATCTCCGTGATGCGGGCCGCCCAGAAGCCGGTGGCCAGGATGTCGCCGGCAAACAGTGCCTGCCGGTCCGTAACGCTCTCCGGGATTTTCGTCAGACCCTGGTCCGCGTAGGGCACCCGGACGTATTCCGCCTGTCCCCCGTCGATCCGGCAGCCTAGGGCCCAGCCGCCGCTGGGATCCGTACAGTTGTTGACATACCCGTGGCGGCAGAAGAAGCACTCGCCGCAGAACGTCTCCACATTCACGCTCACCCGGTCGCCGGGGCGGACCGTCCGGACGCCGGGACCCACCGATTCCACCACACCTACCATCTCATGGCCCACGGTGATACCGGGCACCGCCCGGGGCACGGAGCCGTGCTTGATGTGCAGGTCGCTGGTGCAGATGCTGGACAGCGTCACCCGGACCAGCGCGTCTCCAGGTTCCCGCAGCACAGGCTTCGGCTTGTCCGTCAGCCGGAAGGTTCCTTTTTCCAAATAGGTATAAGCCAGCATACCATCTCTCCTCTCTGACTCCTATGATACGGCGGAAGCACGCCCCTGTCAAAGGCTTCTCCGCCGTTTCCCATAAAAAAGCCGGGGCTGCGACATCCGCTGCAGCCCCGGCGCTCTTCTTTTCAGATCACAGATTCTCCCCCAGCGTCTCCAGATTCTGCTCCATCAGGGACACGTAAGTGGCCCCCGCCTCCAGTTCGTCCGTGGATACATTGTGGCAGGTGTGGAACAGGGCCGTCTTGACGCCCGCGGCCTCCGCAATGCTGTCCGCCACCAGATGATTGGAGAACTCAATGTACCAGACCGTGGGGATCCCCTCTTCCCGCACCTTGTCCGTCAGGAAGGCGATGGTGGCTGCCGAGGGCTCTGTCTGGGTGCTGCACCCGGGGAAGGCAGCGTAGTAGTCGATGTCGAATTCCTCCGCGAAGTACCGCAGGGGAAATCGGTCCCCGAACACCATGGTCCGGTCCTCCACTCCGGCGAAGAAGTCCGCGAATTCCCGGTCCAGGGCCTCGATCCGGGTGGCGTAGCCCTCCGTGTTGGCGGCGTAAGTCCCGGCATTGGCCGGGTCCAGCTCCGCCAGCCTGTCCCCCACCGCCCGGGTGATGGCGGCGGCATTTTTCGGGGATGTCCACACGTGCTCATCGTAGCCCACCACTTCTCCCAGGCCGGGCCCCTCCGCATGGTCGTGGTCATGGCCCTCGTGGTCTTCCATGCCCTCCACTGTCTCCTCCTCCAGCAGGTCCACACAGTCCACCATCCGCAGGGCCTCGCCCTGCATGTCCACGGACTCCAGAATCGTCTCCACCCAAGCGTCGGATTCGCCGCCCAGATAGAGGAACAGATCGCACTCCTGCACTGCCAGAATGTCCGCCGGGGTGGGCTCGTAGGAATGGCTCTCTGCTCCCGGCGGCAGCAGAAGCCGCACCTCTGCCAGCTCTCCTCCGGCGGCCCGGGCGAAATCATAGGCGGGGAATACCGTAGCCACCACTGTCAGCCGCTCTTCCCTCTCATGCTCCGCCGGAGCCTGTCCGCAGGCGGTCAACAGAAGCACCATCGCCAGCGCGGCACACAACCGAATACGCTTTTCCACAGTCTGATCTCCTTTAAAAATGAGAATTGTTTTCAGATTATGCAGTATAGCACATCTCGTCCTCAAATGCAAGGTCCGGTTTGCGAGTCCCATGCAGCGGATTAGTCTTGGCAAACTTGCAAAACTCTGGTAAAGTTAAGAAAACGCTAAGATTTCAGAGGAGGCGCACCATGAGAAAGGCACTGGAGTTTCCCCGAATCGACGAAGGCAAGCTGGACGCGGTGGAGGCCCTGATTGCAGCCATTGCAGACAAAGAACCCGGTACCGCCGGCGCGGAGCTGGAGGACCTGGCCGCTCTCACGGGCAAAGTCCACACTGATGTGGAATTTGCGGAATACTGGAGCTGGACGGACCTGGACACATTGGCACGGCTCACACTGGCGCCGGAACCGCCCTGTGTCCCCGACCTGTCCCGGGAGGAACTGGTAGAGCTTGTGGAAATCATCCAGCACTGCTCTGTCACCGGCCGGGAATGGGCGATGCGCTACTACACGGCGCTGCTGCGCCGCTCCCTCTCCCTGCCCAATGTCATGGACTTTGTGGCCTCCGGTGAAGATGTGGAGGTCATTGCAGAAAAGCTGCTCCAGGCGGCCCGGTAAGCGGCTTTCAAATACATCCCGCGGCTCCCGGCGCCCACGACGGTGCCGGGAGCCGCTTTTCACCTGTGCTGCGGCTGCCCAGCCTGTCAGCCATACTGGAGTATGCTACTTCCAGCGAGCAAAGCGCCGAAAAAAAGAACTCTTTTTTATGCAAAAAGGCAGGAATACAGAACAGAGTCCCCAGCTATTTGCGCACTTATAACAAAAAGAAGCCGCTGGCATTCACAGATTTCTATACTGTCTAATTTGTTATAGAATTGACATTCCTCGCAGAAAGGGACTATACTATACATGCTGACAAGCACTCAAAACGGCAAATTTCGAGACGGCCCCCGCTTGGGGGCCAAACCGAACGAGGAGGATCAAGCATGAAAGACATTGTAGAGATCCGATGGCACGGCCGGGGCGGCCAGGGCGCCAAAACGGCGTCGCTGCTGCTGGCGGACGCGGCGTTCAACACGGGCAAGTATGTCCAGGGCTTCCCGGAGTACGGTCCCGAGCGCATGGGCGCGCCCATCACCGCCTACAACCGGATCAGCTCCGAGCGGAGCACCGTCCATTCCAACATCTACTTCCCGGACTATGTGGTGGTCGTGGATGAGACCCTGCTGTCCGCCGTGGACGTGACCGCCGGATTGAAGAAGGAAGGCGCCATCGTCATCAACTCCAGCAAGTCCCCCGCGGAGCTGCGGCCCCTGCTGAAGGGCTATGAGGGCCGGGTCTGCACCATCGACGCCGGTAAGATCAGCGAGGAGGAGCTGGGCAAGAACTTCCCCAACACCCCCATGCTGGCCGCCATCGTAAGGGTGTCCGGCGTCATCGGGGAAGAGGAGTTCATCAAGGATATGGAGGGCTCCTTCAAGCACAAGTTCGCCAGCAAGCCCCAGGTCATCGAGGGCAACATGCGGGCGCTGAAGAGATCTCTGGAGGAGGTGCAGGTAGGATGAGCCATCTGGCGAAGGATATGACCCCGGACGTGACCTGGAAGGACATCACCCCGGGCTGCAACATTTATGAGGGCGGCACGTCCAGCGTGGTGGAGACCGGCGACTGGCGGACCATGAAGCCCGTGATCGATTGGGACAAGTGCCGGCAGTGCCTGCTGTGCGCACCGGTGTGCCCGGATATGTCCATCCCGGTGAACGGCGAGGGCAAGCGGGAGGACTTCGACTACTTCTTCTGCAAGGGCTGCGGCATCTGCGCCAACACCTGCCCCTTCGGGGCCATCACTATGGTCAAGGACGAGAAATAAGGAGGGGAAGGAACAATGGGAATCAGAGAAAGACTTTCCGGCAATGAGGCGGTCGCCTATGCCATGAAGCAGATCAACCCGGATGTGATGGGCGCGTATCCCATCACGCCGTCCACGGAGATCCCCCAGTACTTCTCTACATACGTGGACAACGGGGAAGTGGACACGCTGTTCATCGCGGTGGAGAGCGAGCACAGCGCCATGTCTACCTGCATCGGCGCGGAGGCTGCCGGCTGCCGTGCCATTTCCGCCACCTCCTCCTGCGGCCTGTGCTACATGACGGAGATGCTGTACGTGGCGGCCTCCGACCGGCTGCCCATCACGCTGGCCGTCTCCTGCCGCGCCCTGTCCGGCCCCATCAACATCAACAACGACCACTCCGACGCCATGGGCGTGCGGGATGCCGGCTGGCTGATGCTGTTTGCGGAGACGAACCAGGAGGCCTACGACAACTACCTGCAGGCCATGCGGATCGCGGAGGCGGTGAGCCTGCCCATCATGGTGTGCCAGGACGGCTTTATCACCTCCCACGCCATCGAGAACATCGAGCTGGTGGAGACAGAGAAGGTCAAGGAGTTCGTGGGTGAGTACAAGCCTGCCCACGCGCTGCTGAAGCCCGGCGAGCCCATGGCCGTGGGCGCCTACGCCACGCCCGTGTACTACATGGAGGCCAAGCGGCAGCAGGCCCAGGCCATGATGGACGCCAAGGACGTGATCCGCAAGGTGGGCAAGGAATTCGGCGAGATGACCGGCCGGACCTACGGCCTGATCGAGACCTATATGATGGACGACGCTGAGGAGGCCATCGTCATCATCGGCTCCTCCGCCGGCACCGCCAAGGAGGCCATCAACGAGTTGCGGGCCCAGGGCAAGAAGGTGGGCCAGATCAAGGTCCGCTCCTTCCGTCCCTTCCCCAGTGAGGATATCTGCGAAGCCCTGAAGAACGTGAAGGCCTTCGCCGTGATGGACAAGGACGACAGCTTCAACGCCCACTGCGGCCCCATGTTCGCGGAGGTCACGGCCAGCCTGTACGCGGCGGGCATCAGCGGCCCCAAGGGCATCAACTACATCTACGGCCTGGGCGGCCGCGACGTGCGGGTGGAGAGCATCCAGCACGTGTTCGCGGAGCTGGAGAAGATCGCGGCCACCGGCGAGGTGGGCGAGACCTATCGCTACCTGGACGTCCGGGAATAAGGAGGGAAAACAGTCATGGCATATAGTCTGAAAGAAAACCTGATGAAAGAGGACCGCCTGTCCGGCGGCCACAGAATGTGCGCGGGCTGCGGCTCTCCCATCGCGGTGCGGACGGTGCTGCGTGCCCTGAACCCGGAGGACAAGGCGGTGGTGTGCTCCGCCACCAGCTGCCTGGAGGTCTCCACCTTCATGTACCCCTACACGGCGTGGAAGGACAGCTTCATCCACAACGCCTTTGAAAATGCGGCGGCCACGATCTCCGGCGTGGAGACGGCATACCGGGCGATGAAGAAGCGGGGCAAGCTGGATGATACGTACAAGTTCATCGCCTTCGGCGGCGACGGCGGCACCTACGACATCGGCTTCCAGAGCCTGTCCGGCGCCATGGAGCGCGGCCACGACATGGTGTATGTCTGCTACGACAACGAGGCATACATGAACACCGGCATCCAGCGTTCCTCCTCCACCCCCCACTTTGCCGACACCACCACCACGCCTCAGGGCACGGTGATCCCCGGCAAGATGCAGCAGAAGAAGAACCTGACGAAGATCATGGTGGCCCACGGCATCCCCTATGTGGCCCAGACCACGTTCATCGGAAACTTCAAGGACATCACGGAGAAGGCCCACAAGGCCATCTACACCCCCGGCGCGGCGTTCCTGAACGTGATGGCGCCCTGCCCCCGCGGTTGGCGGTATCCCAGCGAGAAGCTGATGGAGGTCACCAAGATGGCGGTGGAAACCTGCGTGTGGCCGCTGTACGAGGTGGTTGAGGGCAAGTACATCCTCAGCTACAAGCCCAAGAACAAGCTGCCGGTGGAGGAGTACCTGAAGATGCAGGGCCGCTTTGCCCACATGTTTAAGCCCGGCAACGAGTGGATGATCGAAGAGGTCCAGAAGGAAGTGGACAAAAACTGGGAGGAGCTCCTCAAGCTCTGCGAGCTGTAAGCAGTCCTTCCGCACTCTCCATATCAGTACGAAGGGTTGGCCTTTGGGCCAACCCTTTTGCTGTTTTTGGCATGATTTTTGGAGGGTTTTGCCCGCTGCTCCGGAATTGACAGGCATCCTCCGGGGGGTATAATAGAATCAATGATTTTCAGGAGGATCGGATGCTATGGAAAATACTGTTTTAGAAAAATTTCACCAGGGCCGCCAGAGCCTGGGAACCTTCTCCGCCATCGGCAGCCCCCTGGCGGTGGAGAGCCTGCGTTATACCGGACTGGACTATGTGATCGTGGACACGGAGCACTCCCCCGCCGGGATCGAATCCGCTGCGGCCCAGATCGCCGCCGCCCAGGGCGCAGGCCTGACGGCCCTGGCCCGGGCCAATGAGATCTCCCGCACGGCAGTGCTGCGGCTGCTGGACGTGGGTGCCCAGGGTGTGGTGGTCCCCTGCGTGGAGACCGTGGAGGAAGTCCGGGAGCTGGTCCGGTATGCCAAGTTCGCGCCTCTGGGGAACCGGGGCTTCTGCCCCACCCGGGACGGCGGCTGGGGCCACGCCGCCCATGCGGTCTCCATTTCCGGCTATATGGAGACCAGCAACCGGGAGACGCTGCTGCTGCCCCAGTGCGAAACTGTGGGCTGCCTGGAGCACATTGAGGAGATCACCGCTATGGACGGTGTAGACGGCATCTTTGTGGGGCCCTTTGACCTGTCCATTGCCCTGGGCCACCCCGGCGAGTTCAACGCACCGGTGGTCCATGACGCCATCCTGCGGGTCCAGGCGGCCTGCAAGCGCAGCGGCAAGCTCTCCATCATCTTTACCGGCAGTGCGGCAGCCAGCCGCCAGCGGTTTGCCGAGGGCTTTGACAGCGTTACCATGGGCATGGACTCCCTGTTCTATGTAGAGATGTACAAAAATCTGGTAGCGGACGTTTGGGGCAAGTAAGTCCCCGACGCAAAGAAACCCGGCGCGGATTTCCGCGCCGGGGTCCCTTTTTATTCCGTCTCTTCCGGCTTCTGTTCCGCTGCGAACTCTCCCAGGCCAAAGTCCTTTTCCACACTGGCAGTATCCCGCTCCAGCATGGTCTCCATTACCCGGATGTCGCTGTCCACATCCATGGCGTCGGCCTTGTACAGCTCGTCCAGCTGGTGCTCAAAGCCCTTGATAATCAGGTCCATGGTGGACTCGATCCGGGCTTTGGCCTGGCGGAGGTTCTCCCCCTCCACCCCGGCAGCCTCAAACTCCGCGTAGGAGTCCAACAGCTTCTGGGTAGTAGGCAGGTAGTAGTTCAGGAAGGTATCGATCCGGTCTCGCTTCTTCGGGTCCTCCTCCACCGCCCGGAAGATCTTGGCGGTGATGGTCTCCAGCCGGTCGATCTTGGCAGAGAGTCCCGGGTCCGCGATGGCGTCGTTGGCCCGGCGGATCCTCCGCAGGATTCCGGAGCAGCCCTCCTCCGTCTCCTTGGGGGGCGGCGCCGCGGCCGCCTCCTCCTGCCGGCGCTTCTGTTTCAGGTCCGCGTCCGCCTGGCCGCTGCGGAAGAGATACCCCAGCTCCATGTTCAGATACGCCTCATCCCCGAAGTAGCCTTTATCGATCATCTTCTGCAGGTCCTTCTCCACCCGGTCCCTGGAATAGCCCAGGGTGCGGCACAGCTGTTCCACTGCCATAGCCTCGTAATTCCCAACCACGGCCAGATACTTGTTGTACCGCTTCAGACTGCGGCCGATGGAGACCCCGCTGCAGAACATAGCCCCACCGGCAGCAGCAATGGCTAGGGCCCACAGCAGCTCTTCGATATACCAAGGCTCCACGCCGCCCAGCCAAATCATCATCTCGATGGTGGACCAGCAGGCCGCCAGGCCGCAGACCGCCAGCACCGCGCCAATGATCTTCAGCCACTTGGCGTTAGACTTCTTCACCGCCGGGGACTTCATGGCGCTGCGCACGGCCTTTTTGGTCCTGCCGGCAGTCCCGGCGGATGCGGCGGCCGCCGGCTCCGGCGCCGCCGTCTGCAGCGGGGGCGGGGCCTGCCTCCGCTTCTGCCCGTCGTTTCCGAAGAGTTTGACCAGCAGCATCACCAGGGCGATGGGCCACAGGCCGACGGCGAAGAGGATTACGATGGCTATCCAAGCGCCAACGCCTTCCTGCTTCTGTTTCTTTCCGGCCACGGCACTCAGTCCTCCTTCTGCTTCAGTTTCCGCTTGTTGCCCTGGTCATCCACCACATAGGTGTGGTCCAGCTGGCTCTTCAGGTTCCCCAGCACGGAGTCGATGTACTCCCGCCGCAATGCCGCCTGCTCCATCCGCTCCCACTCCGTCAGGCCCTCCGGTGTCTTGGCCTTCCGGGCCAGCTCGTTGATGCGGTCGATCTGCTTTTGCTCCATGTTTCGCTCCTCCTGTCAGGTCTCAGGCCGCTGGCGCTCGAATACCAGGTCGATGCTCTCGATGAAGCCGTAAGGCCGGCGCTGGCTTTTGGGGATGCATCCCACATATCGCCAGCCATCCGCCGCCCGGCGGACGATGACCTCCCGATGAGCAGCGGTCTCCCGCAAGTTGAACCCGCAGACCTCGCCGCAGGACACCTCTTCAAACTCGTATTCCAGCACGCTGCACCCTCCTCTCTCAAATATATCGCTTCACCACAATGGCGGTGCGGCCCTTTTTCGTGACGCCGCCCACCACCGCCAACTGAAATTTTCCAAATCCCCGGGCGGAGACCGTGTCCCCCTCTGTAAGCAGCTTGTCCGCCTTCGTACAGGGCCGCCAGTTCACCTGGACGTGGCCGGAAGAGATCATATCCACCGCCTTCCCTCTCGCCATCCGAAAACCGGTGGAACACACCGCATCCAGCCGCAGGGAACTGACCGTGTCCCGCACCTCCTCGCACCGCACCTCCGGGATGTGGAGGTGGGCGGCGGGGATCTCCGTCACCGTCAGCTTCGCCCGGCCGGCGCTGTTCCAGCTGGAGAGCAGGAAATCCGCCACCGTGTCCAGCACGATCAGGTCCGCACTCTCCGGGGACACCAGAATGTCCCCTACCTTCTCCCGGACGATGCCCATACCCATGAGGCTGCCCAGGATGTCCCGGTGGTTCAGCCGGTCGTCCGGCCGGAAGGCCGCCCGCAGACATCGGAGCGGGGGCTCCGCCGTCTCCGGCTCCATCCAGTCCGGCAGGAAAAGCAGGATGTTCCGCTCCGCTCCCTGGTAGCCTCCCTGACGGAGCCAGGCGGTCTCCGGGATGCCCGCAAGACGCAGCAGGTCCCTGGCCATCATCTGCTGCTGTGGGGAGAGAAAGTCCGTACAGGCGGGAATATTGCGCTCCTCCGCCTGGGCAGCCCGGTCCAGGACCTTGGCCAGCAGCAGCCGGTCCTCCCCCTCGGCCCCGCAGCGGTCCAGCAACTTACTCTTTTCCATGGCCGATCAGCTCCTGCGTCCGCACCAGCTCCGCATAAGCGCCATTTTTCGCCATCAGCTGGTCGTGGCTGCCCAGCTCCGTGATGCGGCCGTCCTCAATGACGGCGATCCGGTCCGCATTGCGGACGGTGGAAAGCCGGTGGGCAATGATGATGGTGGTGCGGCCGTGGGCCAGCTTCTCAAAGGTCTCCTGGAGCTTGGCCTCCGTCACGCTGTCCAGGGCGGAGGTGGCCTCGTCCAGAATCAGCACCGGCGGGTCCTTCAGGAAGATCCGGGCGATGGAGATGCGCTGCTTCTGTCCGCCGGAGAGCAGGGTGCCCCGTTCCCCCACATAGGTGTTGAACCCCTCCGGCAGGGCCACGATGTCGTCATAGATCTCCGCCAGCTTCGCCGCCCGGGCCACCTCCTCCTCCGAGGCGCCGGGCTTGCCGTAGCGGATGTTCTCCAGAATGCTGGCGGCGAATAGGAATACGTCCTGCTGCACCACGCCCACATTCTGCCGCAGGGACTCCTGCGTCACCTGCCGGACGTCGTGGCCGTCGATGCGGACCGCGCCGTCCGTCACATCGTAGAACCGGGGGATCAGCTGGCACAGAGTAGATTTACCACCGCCGGAGGGCCCCACCACGGCGATGGTCTCGCCGGGGCGAATGTGGAGGTCCACGTCGTGGAGCACCGCCATGTCATCCTGATAGGCGAAGGACACATGGTCCACGTCGATGCGCCCCTCCACCCGGGAAAGAGTGGTGGCATCGGGGGCATCCTGCATGGCAGGCTCCTCCCGCATCAGCTCCACAAACCGGGCAAAGCCGGCGGTGCCGTTGGCAAACAGCTCCGCAAAGGTGGAGAGCTTGCGCACCGGGTTCACGAAGGTCGTGATATACAGGCTGAAGGTGATGAGATCCACCGTGTCCATCCGGCCCTGCATGATGAGGAAGCCGCCCACGGAGATCACTGCCACGGAGAGGATGCACAGGAAGAACTCCATCACCGCGTTGAACCGGCCCATGGCCCGGTGGAACGCCCGCTTGGAGGTCTTGAAGCTGTCGTTGGACACGTCGAACTTCTCCAGCTCCGCCTCCTCATTGGCAAAGGCCTTGGCGGTCTTGATGCCCGAGAGGCCCGACTCGATGTCGGCGTTGATGGTGGCCGTCCGCTGCTTCACCTTGATCGAGGCGTCCTGCATGGACTTGCGGCACTTCCACACCACCAGGAAGAACACCGGGATGATGCAGGCGATCACCAGAGCCAGCTGCCACTGGATGGTGAACATGATGGCCAGTGCTCCCACAATGGTAACGCCGGAGATGAAGATGTCCTCCGGTCCGTGGTGGGCCAGCTCCGTGATGTCGAACAGGTCCGCCGTCAGGCGGCTCATCAGCTGGCCGGTGCGGTTGCGGTCATAGTAGTCGAAGCTCAGCTCCTGCATGTGGCGGAACAGGTCCCGGCGGATGTCCGCCTCCACCAGGATGCCGAAGGTGTGGCCGTAATAGCAGATGATATAGGTGAACACGGACCGCAGGATGTATGCGCAGAACACCACCGCCATCACGGCGAAGAAGGTCCGGTAGGCGCTCTCAGGCAGCAGCTGGTACATGCACCACCGGGAGACGTAGGGAAACGCCAGATCGATCACGGCGATCATCAGGGCGCAGCACATATCCAGGAAAAACAGCTTCCGGTGGGGCTTGAAGTAGGACAGGAAGATCCGCAGGGCGGAGCTCTCCTGAAACTGTCGGGTCGTCATGGTACTCTCCTTTTTCTTTATCAATTCATATCTAAAAAATGATAGCACACTTTTCCCCCGCGCGCAATGAAATATCCCCGAATGTCATCCAACATCCGGGGATATCGCCATGTCGTTTTTTCAGGAATTGGACAAATACTCGCCCATCATATAGCCGGTGGTGGTTACGCCGCCGGAGGCCACAAAGCTGATCTGATACCAGCCGTTCCCGGCGCTCTGCACCACCCGGACGGAGTCGCCGTTGGAGAGGGTCGCCAGAATCTCACTGCTGGTGTTGGCCTGCGCGCGGACCCGCACGCCGTTCCCGGCGTTGACCACCACCGCGGTCCCCGCTGTCAGCGTGCTGCCGGACGCGGTGCTGCCGCCGCTGGCAGACGTAGATGTGCCGGTGCTGCCGCCCCGGACCCGCACCAGGCAGGTGCCCTTGCCGGAGCCGTCCGTCACCGTCAGGGTGGCCTGTCCGGAGGAGATGGCCGTCACCCGGCCGGTGGAATCCACGGAGGCAATGCCGTCATCGCTGCTGCTCCAGGTATAAGTGCCGCTGCCGCCGGAGACAGTCAGGGGAATGGGCTCATCTCCCACGGACATGGTGAACTCCGTCCGGGGGGAACCCAGGTAGGCGATGGTCAGTGTCTCCGGCAGGGTGGAGGGATCCGTCTGGGCGGGTGTGGTGGTGCCGCCGTCATTCGGGTCTTCCATCTCGCCGGTGCCGCCGCTCTCCGGCATGGTCACGCCGTCTCCCCCCTCCGGGTCCGCCGTATCAGGGTCCGGCGGCTGGGGCGTCACATCCTCTGTGGAAGTGTCCTGGGTCTCCTCTCCGCCGGAGAGGCGCTGGGCGATCCGGTCGCCGAAGAGCAGGTAGACCAGCAGCGCCGCCATAATGACGATCAGCACAATCAGAATGGGACTCAGCAGATTGGGCTGGCGGCCGCGGGCGGCCGTCCGTTTGCCGCCCCGTCCGGGGGCGGTCCTGCGGATCTGTGCACCGCTCTGCAGCGCCTCTTCCTCCTCGCAGAAGGGGCAGCTCTTGTATGTATCGGAATACTTTTCCCCGCAGATGGGGCAGCGTTTCATGGCCATGGGTCATCCTCCCGCGTAACAGCTTTTCATAATTTACATAATATCGGCTTTTCCCAGTGCCGTCAAGACCGGAAGCGTCGATTCCCTGGGAAATTTACGCTTTTTCCGCGGTTCCGCTTGCTTTTGGGGAGCGCCTCTTCTATAATGGACGCAAAAGAACGCGGTTTTGTTTCACAGAACTGGGAGATTTTAGGGGGAATCGGGAACATGAACACCATCCTGATCGGGATTGCGGGAGGCACCGGCTCCGGAAAGACCACTCTGACCCGGCATTTGAAGGAACACTTCGGCAAAGACGTGACCGTCATCGGCCATGACAGCTATTACAAGCGCCAGGTGGGCAGGACCTATGAGGAGCGGGCCAAGGTGAACTATGACCACCCCAACGCCTTTGACACGGACCTGCTGATCCGCCACCTGCAGGAGCTGAAGGCCGGACGCTCCATCCAGTGCCCCGTCTACTCCTTTGTGGAGCACAACCGCACCGACCAAACCGTGGAGATCCAGCCCGCCAAGGTCATCATTGTGGAGGGCATTCTGATCTTCCAGAACCCCACTCTGCGGGATATGTTCGACATCAAGATCTTTGTGGAGACGGACGCGGACGAGCGGATCCTCCGCCGGGCCCTGCGGGATGTGGAGGAGCGGGGCCGGACGCTCCAGTCCGTGGTCTCCCAGTATCTCACCACTGTGAAGCCCATGCATGAGCAGTATGTGGAGCCCTCCCGGAAGTACGCGGACATCGTGGTGCTGGAGGGCGGCCACAACCTGGTGGCCCTGGACATGATCATGCAGCGGATCCAGCACCACATCGATGGGAAGTGACGGCCCGCCGCCAGATGGGCACAAGCCGCCCGCCGGGATTCTCCGGCGGGCGGCTTGTGCGTATTACAGCGGACACCAGATCACCGGCACACCATGGTCCTCCAGCAGCGCGGCCAGATCGTCCAGATTCAAAAACGTGGTAGCGGTGTTCTCCAGCGGATGGACGCCCACGGTCCGGCCCCGCAAAGACGCATCCAACACCACGGTGACCGTGCCGGCAGGCGCCCGGAGGGCCCCCAGCGGCGTCACCTGTCCCGGCAGCAGGCCCAGAAGCCGCTCCAGGTCTGCGGCGTCCGCAAATCTCAGAGGACGGCTGTCCAGTGTCCGGCGCAGGGCCTTCAGGTCTGCCGTCCGGCCGCCGTCTATGGCCACCAGATAGTACCGCCGCTTCTTGTCGTCCCGCAGGAAGAGGTTTTTCAAGATCCGCTCCTCCCCCGGCAGACAGAGTGCGTGGAGCTCCTCCATGCTCCATACCGCCGGGTGCGCCGTCTCCTCATAGGGGATATTCCGCGCCCGCAACAGGGCATACAGGTCCTGGCGGTCTATCCTCATACCCCCGCGAAGCGGAACACCACGCCCACCACGGCAGAGGCGGCGATGAACACGATGGGATGGAGATTCTTCGTGGTTTTCACCCAATTGGTCAGTGCCAGCAGCACCGCCGCCAGGATCAGGCCCGGCCAGCTGATGAGGCCCGCCAGGCCGCCGTCCCCCAGCTGGAACTGGTTGAACAGCCCCGTCTCCGGCGACGCCACCACGATGTTGGTGAGCACCTCAAGTACCACGGACACGCAGGCCGCGCCGATCAGGCCCGTAGAGGCAGGCCGCAGTCCGTAGAAGGCCCGGTCCACATATCGGTTCTCCCGGAAGTTCCGCAGCAGGGCGGCAATAATCAGGATCACGATGATGGAGGGCGTCACCTCTCCCAATGTGGCGATCACCGCGCCGGGGACACCGGCAACGGTGAAGCCCACATAGGTGGCCATGTTGATGCCGATGGGGCCGGGGGTGGACTCGGACACCGCCAGCATGTTCATGAGCTGGGCCTGGGTGAACCAGCCGGTGGCCTCCCCGATGTCGTGGAGGAAGGGCAGCGTGGCCATACCGCCGCCGATGGCAAAGAGTCCGGTCTTGAAAAACTCCCAGAACAGGCGCAGATAGATCATGCCCCCTTCACCTCCCAGTTCTTCAGCAGGATACCCAGCACTGCGGCCGCGAGGATGAACCACACCGGGGACACATCCATCACCGCGCTGCCCACCAGCACTGCCAGGAAAATCGCTGCCGTGGGCTTATCCACCACGGACTTCTTCAGCAGCTTCACCGTGGCGTTGAAAATCAGGACGCACACGCACACCTGAATGCCCGCAAAGGCGTTCTGGACCCAGGCCAGGTCCGCGAAGTTGTTGATGAGCCCCGCCAGGATGGAGATAATGACCAGAGACGGGAACACCACCCCCAGGGTGGCCACAATGCCCCCGGCGATGCCCTTGTATTTCTGGCCGATGAACGTGGCCGTGTTGACAGCGATGATCCCCGGCGTGCACTGCCCGATGGCATAGTAGTCCGTCAGTTCCTCCTCTGTGGCCCAGTGCTTGTTCTCCACCACTTCCCGCTGGAGAATCGGCAGCATCGCCATGCCGCCGCCGAAGGTCATGACCCCCATCTTCGCGAAGGTCCAAAACAATGTCCAAAGCTCTTTCAACCCTATCTCCCCCTGTCTCTCACTCTGTATATCCGTACAGGCCCCGGACGGACACCTCGCCGGACCGCACGGTCTTCACCGCGCCGTCCGGCCTCCGCACCACCAGGCCGAATTCCTCATCGATGTCCAATGCCTCCGCCGTCTCGCCGCCTCCGTCCGGGCGCAGCAGCCGCACGGTCCGGCCCAGATTCACGCACCGCCGCCGGTACTCGGCCAGATAAGGACCAGTCTCTCCTGCCGCCAGGGCTGCGCAGAGGCGGTCCACCTCCCGGATGATCTCCGCCGCCAGGGCGGGCCTGGACACAGCGTGGCCCAGGGCCTGGACCAGGGAGGTGGCGATCTCCCGCACCTCGGGCGTGAAATCCTCCGGCCGCTGGGAGACATTGATTCCGATGCCCAGCACCAGCTCCTGCACGCGGGCCGTCTCCCCCTCCAGGGAGAGCTCGGTCAAAATACCGCAGAGCTTTTTCCCATCCAGCACCGGATCGTTGGGCCATTTCAGGCCGGGGCTGACGCCGCACAGCCGCTCTACGGCCCGACACACCGCTACTCCAGCCATGGCCGTCACCGGCGACAGCCGCTCCGGCGGCAGATCCGGCCGCAGCAGGGCCGTCAGGTAGATCCCCTGGCCGCCGGGGGACTGAAAGCTCCGGCCCAGTCGGCCCCGGCCAGCCGTCTGGCGGTCCGCCACCACCACAGTGCCGTCCGCTGCGCCCTCCGCTGCCAGCTGTCTGGCCCGGAGATTGGTGGAGTCCACCTCTGCCAGACACACCAAGGTCCGGCCCACCCGGGCCGTCTCCCCCAGAAAGCGGCGGATCTCCGGCTCCGTCAGCACGTCCGGCGCATCCAGCAGACGGTAGCCCCGGCCGGTGCGGGCCTCCACAGTGTAGCCCTCCCTCCGCAGCGCATCCACCGCCTTCCAGATGGCCGCGCGGCTCAGTCCCAGCCGGTGGCTGATCTCCTCGCCGGAGACGAACGCCCCCTCCTGTTCCCGCAGCAGGGCCAGGACATCCTGTCGGCTCATGTTTCTCTCTCCTCTCCCATATTCATGGCTTCGAGTCTACCACGTTTTCCCCTGGTTGTAAACCGTGTCGGGGAGGAAAAGAACGGCGCCGCCCCGTTCTCCGGGCGCTGCGCCGTCCGTGGCTGTCTGGCCTGTTCAGATGGGGTCCGCCAACTCCGCCACCCGGGACTCTCCGTACACCGGAATGCCCTGGGCGCGCAGCAGCTCCGCCGTGACACCCTCTCCCGCCGTCAGCACGCCGGTAAAGGTGCCGTCGTAGACCATCCCGCTGCCGCAGGAGGGACTCCGCTCTTTCAGCAGCGCCGCCTCGCATCCCAGCAGGCGGCAGAGACGCAAGGCCTCTTCCGCGCCCCGGCGGTATTGGGCGGTGACATCGCCACCGTCCCGGGTCATCACCCGGTCTCCCCGCCGCTCCGCCGGCGGACGGGGTGTGGGCAGACCCCCCAGCTGCTCCGGACAGACGGGGACCAGGATGTGCCGCTCCGCCAGATCAGAGATCCAGGGCTGGAGCTTGGAGACCCCGTCGTACCGACAGCGGGCCCCCAGCAGACAGGCAGAGATTAGGATCCGCATCTTCTCACCGCCCGTTCATGGCCTGGTGCTCCCGCAGCAGCTCCTGATAGAGCTTCACAGCGGTCCAGGTCCGGTTGTGGGGCGTCAGCACCGCCTTCAGGCAGTCCCGCCCGATCCCCGCTTGACTCAGCGCCGGCAGAAGGCAGTCCACCTGGTCCTCCAGGCCGCACAGCACCACCATCCGCCCACCCAGAGGGCCGCCGTTGAACGGCAGTACCGTGCCGGGGTCATCATCCAGCCCCGCCAGCACCGCCAGGGGCTTGTTGTAGTCCTGCCGGGCCACCGGCACCACCTCCGCCCCGAAGGGCCCGGCGGCGGCCGCGGCAGCCAGAATGGTGGGCAGTTCCTCAAAGCCGAACAGCAGCAGTTTTCTGCTCATGAACATTCCTCATTTCTTCATGTTGCACGGGGCCGTCCCGGTCAGACGGTCTCCGCCGGACCAGCCCAGCGGCGGGCGTAGTCCCAGATATCCAGCATCCGCCCCTCCCGGCAGAAAGCCCTGTGGTGGACGGCGGTGCGGACAAAGCCCAGCCGCTCCAGAATTCGGACGCTGGCGGTATTCTCTGCCACCGTGTCTGCCAGCACCAGGGCCGGTGCCAGCCGTTCCAGGCGCCGCAGTGCCTCCGCCGCAGCCGCAAGTCCCAAGCCCCGGCCCCAGCAGGCGGGCAGCAGCTGGTAGAACAGCCCATAGATCCCGGCGGCCGTATCCACCGGCGGGCAGCCGGCCAGTCCCCGGAATGCCGTCCCCTCCCGGAGGGCAAAGACCGTGGAGAACGGCAACCCCCGCTGGCAGTCCAGCAGGTGTTCCAGCCGGTCTGCCGCCCCCGCCTCCGTGCAGGGGGCAGCAATGTTGGTCCATCGGATCACCGCCGGGTCGGCCCACAGAACCGCCGCCTCTGGGAGATCGTCCCAGGACAGCGGCTCCAGTGTCAGAGCGGGTATCATACAATCCGCCTCCCATTCAGCACCGCCCGGTCCAGCCGGTCTCCCTGGTATTGGAGCTTCAGGGAGAAGAAGGGGACGTTCTCCTCCAGCAGGCGGAGGAAAATTTTGTCCCCCTCCCACATGGGAAGGCCCCGCAGCTCCGCTTTTTTAATCCAGGCCAGCTCTCCCTCATCGCAGGGGTGGGGCGTGCCGGTCCAGCCAGTGGCGGTGAAGAGGTGCATATACTCGGTGGGTGCCTCATCGGACACAAAGGTCACCAGGCCCCGGTAGCGGTAGTCCGTCAGCGTCAGGCCCGTCTCCTCCCAGGTCTCCCGGAGGATGCAGTCCTCGGGGCTCTCCCCATCTTCGAATTTGCCGCCCACGCCGATCCATTTGTCATGGTTCAGATCGCCCTTCTTTTTCACCCGGTGGAGCATCAGGTAAGCGTCGCCCCGCTCCAGATAGCAGAGGGTGGAATTGATCATCTGCCATCCCCCCTTCCGTGATCCTTGAAATGGTGTTATCCTATTATAGTTCATTGCCGTGGAAAAAGAAAGCCTGGTTTTTTTCGTGAACCCCCTTGACCTTGCCGCAGCGTCAACTGTTATACTCCCAATCGACAGGAGGGATCCCTATGGAATACACCGTCAAGGCGCTGGCCGATCTGGCCGGCGTCACGCCCAGGACTCTGCGCTGGTATGATCGGATTGGACTGCTGAAACCCCTGCGGACCACGGAGGCCGGATACCGCCTCTACGGCCCAGCGCAACTGGATCGCCTGCAGGACATCCTGTTCTATCGGGAGCTGGGACTGGACCTGGCCTCGATCCGGACCATTCTGGACGACCCGGCCTTTGACCGCCAGGCGGCGCTGCAGAGCCACCTGGCAGAGCTGGAGGCCCGTCGGGCCCGACTGGACGATCTGATCCTGACTGTCCAGCGAACGATTAACGACATCAAGGGAGGAACGAAGATGACCGATCAGGAGAAATTTGAAGCCTTCAAGCGCCGCACGGTAGAGGCCAATGAGACCGCCTTCGGGCAGGAGATCCGGGAGAAATACGGAGATGAGGAGATGGACCGGGCCAACGCCTGCGTCCTGGCGCTGACCCAGGAGGAGTATGCCCAGTGGAAGTCCCTGGGGAGTGAGATCCACACCGCTCTCGTCACAGCCGTGAAAGCAGGGGCGGACCCCGCCGGGCCGGAGGGCCAGCGGATTGCGGCGCTCCATCGGCGGTGGCTGTCCTACTCCTGGGAGTCCTACACGCCCCAGGCCCATGTGGGCCTTGCAGAGCTGTATGTGTCCGATCCCCGGTTCACCGCCTACTATGACCGGGAAGTCCCCGGCTGCGCCGCCTTTCTGCGGGATGCCGTCCGGACCTACACCGGCGCGTAAGGAAACAGGGCCGCCCCATAAGGGGCGGCCCTGCCGCTTTGATTTGGAGTGAATTTACTTCTTGCCCATGCTGCGGATGGCTTTTAAGACCTGAATGACCACCATGGAGCCGAAGGCCAGCCCCACAATGCAGCCCACCAGTCCGACAGACAGCTCCGCCACCTGGAACAGAGGCTCCAGCGGTGGGATCAGCAGCACCGCCGCCAGCAGCAGCGCGCCGACGGCGAAGGCGCCCAGCAGGAACTTGTTGTTCCAGAAGGCCCGGGTGAAGAGCACCGGACGGCCGGACTTGCAGTTGAAGCCGTGGAACAGGCGGCTCAGGCATAGGGTGGCAAAGGCCATGGTGCTGGCCACGGCAGCGCCGCCGCTGGCCAGGCCGATGTGGAAGGCAATGATGGTGGCCAGGGCGATCACCAGGCCCTCCGTGCCCACGCTCAACAGGAAGGGCTTTGTCAGGATACCCTCGCTGCGGGGACGGGGCTTTTCCTGCATCACCGCGTCACTGTGGGGCTCCAGGCCTAGGGCGATGGCGGGCAGGGAGTCCGTCAGGAGATTGATGAACAGCAGGTGTACCGCTGCAAAGGGCACCGGCAGCCCCGCGAGAGAGGCATACAGTACCGTCAGAATGCCTGCTGTGTTGCCGGAGAGCAGGAACTGAATGGCCTTCTTGATGTTGGCATAAACATTCCGGCCGTTCTTGACGGCCTGGACGATGGTGGCGAAGTTGTCATCCGTCAGCACCATACCGGCAGCGTCCTTGGCCACCTCGGTGCCGGTGATGCCCATGGCCACGCCGATGTCCGCCTGCTTCAGGGCCGGGGCGTCGTTGACGCCGTCGCCGGTCATGGCCACCAGATTGCCCCGCTCCTGCCAGGCCCGGACGATGCGGATCTTGTGCTCCGGGGACACCCGGGCATACACGCTGACCCTGGGTACGAACTCCCGCAGTTCCTCATCGCTCATGGACTCAATAACGGCGCCCTCCACGGCCTCGGTGCCGGGGGTGAGGATGCCGATCTCCTTGGCGATGGCGGAGGCGGTGACCTTGTGGTCGCCGGTAATCATGATGGGCCGGATGCCGGCGGCGATGCACTCACCGACGGCCGCCTTGGACTCCTCCCGGGGCGGGTCCATCATGGCGATGAGGCCCAGGAACTGGAGGTCGTTCTCATCCTCCAGGCCGATGGCGGGGGCGGTCAGCATCCGCTTGCCGAAGGCCAGCACCCGCAGGCCCTGCTGGGACAGCTCCTCGTTCATCCGCTCGATCTCCGCCTTCTCCTCCGGAGAGAGGCGAGTGCGGTCCAGCATCACGTCCACGGCCCCCTTGGTCAGCATGGTCAGGCCGTCCGGCAACTGGTGGACCGTGCTCATCAGCTTCCGGTCGGAGTCAAAGGGCAGCTCCGCCAAACGGGGATACTTGCCCCGCGCCTCCGCCTCGTCGAAGCCGTAGCTCTCGCCCAGGCGCACCAGGGCGGTCTCTGTGGGGTCTCCCACCTCTCCGGATTCGTTCACCGTGGCGTCGCTGCATAACAGGGCGGCACGCAGCAGCTCCCGCTGTTCCGGGCGAGAGAAGTCCGCCCCGTCCGCCGGGATGATCTGGCCCCCGGTGCAGAGCTTCTTCACAGTCATCTTGTTCTGAGTCAGGGTACCGGTCTTGTCGGAGCAGATGACGGACACGCTGCCCAGGCCCTCCACCGCCTGGAGCTTGCGGATGATGGCGTGCTCCCTGGCCATCTTCTGGGTGCCGAAGGACAGTACGATGGTGACGATGGAGCTGAGGGCCTCCGGAATGGCGGCCACTGCCAGGGCCACGGCAAAGAGGAAGGCGTTCATCACATTCTCGCCCCGCAGGAACACACTGACGGCAAAGAGGAGGGCGCAGATGACCAAAATGCCGATGGAGAGCTTGCGGCCGAACTGGTCCAGGCTCACCTGAAGAGGGGTCTTTTTCTCCTCCGTGCTCTTCAACAGGGCGGCGATCCTGCCCATCTCTGTGTGCATACCGGTGGATGTCACCAGGAACCGGGCCCGGCCGTAGGTGACGAAGCAGCCGGAGAACACCATGTTCTTGCGGTCTCCCAGCGGCACGTCGCCGTCGATGTCCGCCAAGTCCTTCTCTACCGGCAGGCTTTCGCCGGTGAGGGCGCTCTCCGCGCACTTCAGGCTGGCGCACTCCAGCAACCGGCCGTCGGCGCAGATGGAGTCGCCGGCCTCCAGCACCACCACGTCGCCCACGGTGACCTCCCGGCCGGGGAGCTGGACCACCTGACCGTCCCGCACCACCTTGGCGGTGGGGGCGGACATCTGCTTCAAGCTGTCCAGGGACGCGGTGGCCTTCACCGTCTGCACCGTGCCCAATATGGCGTTCATGGTGATGACCGCCAGGATGACCGTCATGCTCTCCACATCCCCCAGGATGGCGGAGACGACGGCGGCTAAGATCAGAATGATTACCAGAAAGTCCGCGAACTGCTCCAGAAAAATCCGCAGGACGCTCTTCCTCCCGCCCTCCTGCAGCTCATTGGGGCCATAATGCTCCAGGCGGCGGGCGGCCTCCGCGCCAGTCAGGCCCTCCGGGGTGCTGCTCAACTCCTGAAACAGCTCTTCCCGGCTCTTCTGCCAGATGGTCTTTTCCGTTTTCATAAAACTCCTTCTTTCCGGCAAGACGCAAAAAAGACGAGACTTTTGCGTCAATGCCTCTGCATTGATACAAAAGTCTCGCCGTTTCAACCCGAAGCGGGGCCGAAGCCCGTACTGACGCCGTTGGGTACACAATCAAATGTGCCAGCTACTCCCTTTTGGTACTGAAGGCACTATACTCCATTTTCCCCACATTGTCAATCCCTAATCTTCCACTATTTTCATTTTTTCCGCCGGTCAAACAGCCAGCCGATGCCCATGACCGCGGCGTACACCACCAGATAGTACAGCACGGTCACTCCATACCCGGCAAAGGCGGCATACACCATAAAAGCACAGGCGCACAGGGCCAGAGCCGGCATGACGAACCGCCGGAAAGGGTTCAGGTCCGTGCTCTTCCGCATGAATTGAATGAACATGGGCACATACATGCCGTACAGAGTGATGATCGGCAGCTCCGAGGAGTCGAAGCTGAAGGGGCCGAACCAGGGGCCGCCCACGTTGGCGCCATAGAAGTACACCAACCACAGTGCGGAGAGGCCCAGGCTAACCAGGGCGGAGTTGCCCGCCATATTGGTCACCGGGTCCACCTGGCGGAACAGCTCCGGCATCGGTCCTTCGTTCCGGACCGCCAGAGCGTACATCCCCCGACAGCAGGAGAGCGTTAAGCCGTTCAGGGTCCCCAGGCAGGAGATGACGATCAGCACGAACACCACTGTGCCCGCCGTCTCCCCGAACACCCGCTGGAAGGCCATCTTGGCCGCTGCCTCGCCGCTGGCCATCAGCTCCTCCGTCGTTACTGCGCCGGTGAGACCGATGTAGTAGAGAATATAGGTGAGCACCACGATAAAAGAGCCCACCACCAGGGCTCGGGGCAGGGTCCGCTTGGCATCCCGCAGCTCCGCGTTGATGGAGGTGGCCAAGATCCACCCCTCATAGGCGAAAGCTACCGCCACGGTAGAGGCCATCAGCCCCTCGCCGGTGGAGATGGCGCCGGTACTCATGGTGGCGAAGTTCTCCGCCATGCGGCCATTCATCATGCCCACCGCCGCGCCGCAGACGGCCATCAGCGCCAGGGGGATCATCTTGATGACAGTGGTGGACACCTGGAACCTGCCTGCCAGCCTGGGTGCCAGGGCGTTGAGCACGTGGTCCAGGCACAGCATCGCCCCGGCGATGGTCATGCAGGCGCCGCCGGTGATGTCCCAGCCCAGCAGTACACAGAAGTACCGGGCGGAGATCCAGGCCAGGGCGGACACCAGGCAGGGCGTGTACAGCACTGCCATGAACCAGCCCACGTAGTAGGCGTACCGCCGCCCCACGGTGGCCTCGGCGTAGTCCACCAGGCCGCTGACCTTTTCATACCGGGTGGCCATGGTGGCGAACACATAGGAGCAAATAATCATGATGGCGCCCACGATTCCCCACGCCAGGATCCCCAGAGGCATGTTGCCCTTGGTGGCCTGGAGCACCTTTTCCGCCTTGAAAAACACACCGGAGCCAATGACGATTCCCACTACCATGCAGATGGCCGTGGGCAGGCCGTACCGCTTTTCCATGGCTCTCCCCTTTCTCTATTTAAAGCTTTCCTGTGGCATCCCTTTAAAGGGCAGTAGAAGAAGGATACCACAACTCTGCACAAATTGCAATCTATTTTCTGCGCTTTTCGACAGCAGTATGCAAAAAAAACGCCCCCATTCCGGGGCGCGTTTCTTTGGTCATGCTGTGATCTTTTTTGTAAGCGCCGAGCTGCTTGCTCTCCCATTACTTGGAACACAATGTCCCGCATCCGGTCCCGGGTGTCGCATCCCCCAGCCGCTTGGCGCGGCCGGGGGCCCTGCATCTCACTGGTGCGGGCAGGCAGAGCCCGCCCGCGCCAAGGTCCCGGCTCCGCCGGAACGCTTGAATGCCGGACGCTCGGCACCCACGCTGCACTCACTCTCCCATCACTTGGAACACAATGTCCCGCACCCGGTCCCGGGTGTCGCACTCGATGAGGGTCAGGTTCTGCCAGGGCCCTACAGTGATTTTGCCGTTCACAAAAGGCACCGTGATGAAGGGGGACAGCAGCGCCGCCTTGATGTGGGAGGAGCCATTGTCGTCATGCCAGGTCTCATGATGCCAGTAAGGCACCACCCGCCCCTTCTCATCCAGATAGGGGGAGAACACATCCAGCGCCGCCTTCAGGTCGTGGTTCACAATGCCCGGCTCGAACTCCAGGGTCGTCAGGCCCGCCACGCCGCCGGTGGTGAAGCCGGTGACCGTCCCGGCAGAGATGCCGTGCTGCCGGCATGCCTCCTCCACTGCGTGCTGAAAGTCCTCCGTCACGTCGATCATGCCCATGTGGGCCTTGGTGTGGTATGTCTTTTTCTCCGTGTAAACTGCCATCTTCCATGCCTCCTCTGTTTTTTGCATTGTAACACAGTTCCGCCCATGTTACAATGGGAGAAGAGCATTCCCCGCCCTCCGGCGGGAGAGAGGAGGCAGCCGCCCATGGAGTGCGGAATCGTCACCGTGGACCTCCACGGCAGGAACACCTATCAGGCCAAGGTCACGGTGGATGCCCTGCTCCGCCGGGCCGGGGCCGGGACGTACCGGCTCCGCCTGATCCATGGCTGTCATCAAGGCACGGCCCTGCGGGACTTTCTCCAGGTGGAATACGGGCACCACCCGCAGGTGAAGCGCCTGCTCCGCTCCCCCGACGGGGGCGCCACAGATCTGGTGCTGCGGGAAATGACGGAATGATTGAGGAGGTGCGCCTATGCGCATTGCGCTGATCCAGATGCCGGTGCTTCCAGACAAAGTGAAAAATATCCAGACCGCCTGCGGCAAAATCCGGGAGGCGGCCAAGAATGGAGCGGACTTCGCCGTGCTGCCGGAGATGTTCTGCTGCCCCTACGACAACAGCTGCTTCGGCGCCTACGGCGAACCGGAGGGCGGCGAGGCCCAGACGGCCCTGTCCCACCTGGCAGCGGAGCTGGGGCTCTACCTCGTGGGCGGGACTGTGCCGGAGCTGTCGGAGGGCCGGATCTACAACACCAGCTACGTCTACGGCCCCGACGGCCGCCAGCTGGCCAAGCACCGGAAGGCCCACCTGTTTGATATCGACGTCCAGGGGGGACAGCGGTTCCGGGAGTCGGACACCCTCTCCCCGGGAAATGCCATCACCACCTTCGAGACGGCCTTCGGCACCATGGGGCTGTGCGTCTGCTTCGACCTGCGGTTCGAGGAGCTGGCCCGGTGCATGTGCCTGCGGGGGGCAAAGGTGATCTTCGTGCCGGCGGCCTTCAACATGACTACCGGCCCCGCCCACTGGGAACTTCTCTTCCGCCAGCGTGCAGTGGACAACCAGTGCTTCACCGTGGGGGTCTCCCCCGCCCGGGACGAACAGGGCTCCTACGTGGCCTACGGCAACTCCATCGCCGTGGATCCCTGGGGCGCCGTGCTCTGCCGGGCCGGGGCGGAGGAGACAACCCTGTACGCGGACCTGGACGTGGAACGGCTGGAGGCGGTACGGGCCCAGCTGCCCATCCTCTCCGCCCGGCGGACGGATCTGTATGAGGTGCGGGAGAAGTGAGCGGCACAGTCTTCGGCGCATTCTATGACGTGGTCCGGCGGATCCCCGCCGGAAGTGTGTCCACCTACGGCCAGGTGGCGCGGCTGGCCGGGATGCCACGGAGCGCCCGGCTGGTGGGATATGCCATGGCGTCCTGTCAGGACCCAACCGTGCCCTGCCACCGGGTGGTGGACCGCTTCGGCGGTACCAAGGCGGCCTTCGACACCTTTGCCCCCGGCACCCAGCGGGCCCTGCTGGAGGCGGAGGGTGTGGCCTTTCGCCTGGACGGCACGGTGGATCTGGAACAGTGCCTCTGGACACCGGAATCATAAAAACATGAGGAGAGCGGCTTTTGCCGCTCTCCTCTGCTCGTTTCTCACAGCTTCCGGCTGTTGTATGCCTCAATGCCGTGGGCCAGGACCTCCATGGCCCGCCGCAGATCCGCCTGCTTCAGGATATAAGCCAGCCGGACCTCGTCCCGGCCCTTGCCGGGGGTGCCGTAGAAGCCCTCGCCGGGTGCGAACATGACGGTCTCCCCGTTGTCCTGGAACTCCTCCAGCAGCCAGGTCTGGAACTTGTCGGTGTCATCCACCGGCAGCTTGGCCATGAGGTAGAAAGCGCCCTTGGGGCACTCGCACACCACGCCGGGGATCTGAGATAGGCCCTCCATGCAGGTATCCCGCCGCCTGTGGTACTCCTCCCGCACGGCGGAGAAGTAGTCGGAGCCTACGCCGTACAGGGCGGCAGCGCCCAGCTGGTCCAGCGTGGCCGCGCACAGGCGTCCCTGGCAGATCTTCAGGGCCTGGGCCATCAGTTCCCGGTTCCGGGACACCAGGATGCCCACCCGGGCGCCGCAGGCGGAGAACCGCTTGGAGATGGAGTCCACCACCACCACGTTCTCGGCCGCATCGTCAAACTGGGCCATGGAGGCCAGAGGCTCGCCGCCGTAGACGAACTCCCGGTACACCTCGTCGCTGATAAGGAACAGGCCGTGCTCTTTGGCGATGTCCGCCATCAGGCGCATCTCCTCCGGGGAGAGGACCACGCCGGTGGGGTTGCCGGGGTTGGTCACCAGGATGGCCCGTGTGTGCTCGTTGATCAGGGGCTCGATTCGCGCCCGGTCGGCGTAGCGGTAGCCCTCCTCCGGAGTTGTGGGGATAGGCCGGATCACGCCGCCGGTGACACTGACAAAGGTGTTGTAATTGGGATAGAAGGGCTCCGGGATCAGGATCTCGTCTCCCTCGTCCAGAATGCAGGTCAGGGCCATCTGCAGCGCCTCGCTGCCGCCGGCGGTGGCGTAGATGTCCGATTGCTCCAGGTGGATGCCCAGGTTGGCGTAGTAGCCCTGCACCGCCGTCAGAAACTCAGACACGCCGGGGGCCGCCGCATAGGCCAGCACTGGGTCCTGGAAATTCTTCACCGCGTCAAAGAAGGCCTTGGGCGTCTCAATGTCCGGCTGGCCGATATTCAGATGATAGATCTTGCGGCCCTTGGCCTCTGCCGCCAGCTCATAGGGCAGAAACTTCCGCATGGGAGAGAGCTCACACCGCTGAATCTTGCTGGAAAATTTCATAAAAAAGACCTCCTTGGTCGGATTTTGTAATCTCATTTACGGCGGCCGGCAATAAAAAACGCCCCTGACATCTCTGTCAGGGGCGAACATTCCATTCCGCGGTACCACCCTGATCTGCCTCCGAATGGGAGGCATCTCATGTCATCCGGTAACGGGGATGGGCCGTTCCGCTCCTCGCGGACTGCTCCAGAGTGGCTGCCGTGCGGCGTGGGCTGGGGGCTTGCACCGTCTCCCCCTCGCTTCTAAGCCGGTTTCGCAGGACTGGCTCTGTCATCGCGTTTATGATAGTCCCATTATACGTCTTTGCGGGGATTTGTCAAGCAGAGGTTTTCAGAAATCTCCGCTGAAGGCCTGCATCCGTCAGGTCTCCTCTTCCGTCGGGAAGGGAGGCTCGTCCGCCTCCGGGGCGGGCGCGCCGCCCATCTGCATCTCCTGCCACTGGGCACGGGTTATCAGCAGCTGCCTGGGCTTGGAACCCTCGAAGGGCCCCACGATGCCCCGTTCCTCCATCTGGTCCACCAGGCGGGCGGCCCGGGAGTAGCCCAGCTTCAGCCGGCGCTGGAGCATGGAGACAGAGGCCTGCCCGGTCTCCAGCACCACCTCCACGGCGGCGGGGAGCAGCTCGTCCCCCTCGTCCTCTCCGGCCTCCGGCGCCGCGGCCGCGGCGCCCTTGCCGCCTTTCTCCTTCTCCTGCATGGACTCCTCGATCTTGGCCATGACCTCGTCGGAGTAATGCGCCTCACCGGACTGCTTCACGAACTCCACCACCCGTTCGATCTCCTCCGGGGAGATGAAGCAGCCCTGGACGCGGGTGGGCTTGCCCTGGCCCAGGGGAGCGTAGAGCATATCGCCCTTGCCCACCAGCTTCTCCGCGCCGGTGTTGTCCAGGATGATTCTGGACTCCAGAGAGGATGCCACAGCAAAGGCGATGCGGCTGGGAATGTTGGCCTTCATGAGGCCGGTGATCACATCTGCGGAGGGCCGCTGGGTGGCGATCACCAGATGGACGCCGGCGGCGCGGCCCATCTGGGCCACCCGGCAGATGGACTCCTCCACCTCCTTAGCAGCCACCAACATCAGGTCGGCCAACTCATCAATGACCACCACCACGCTGGGCAGCGTCTCCAGGTCCTCACTGGCCCGGGCCAGGCGGTTGAACTCCTCCAGCTTCTTCACACCATGCTCAGAGAAGGTCTTGTACCGCTTCATCATCTCGAACACCGCCCATTGGAGGGCACCAGCGGCCTTTTTGGGATCCGTCACCACCGGGATCAGCAGGTGGGGAATGCCGTTGTAGGGGGCCAGCTCCACCATCTTGGGATCCACCATGATAAAGCGGACCTCATCCGGGGTGGACTTGTACAGCAGCGACACAATCAGGGAGTTGGTGCACACGGACTTGCCGGATCCGGTGGTGCCGGCGATCAGCACGTGGGGCAGACGCTCGATATCCCCCACGATGTTCCGGCCGCCGATATCCCTTCCCAGGGCGAAAGCCACTTTGGACTTGTGCTCTGTGAACTCCCGGGACTCGATCACGTCCCGGATCAGCACCGGCGTCACCTGCTTGTTGGGCACCTCGATGCCCACCACGGAGATCTTGTCCGGAATGGGGGCGATCCGCACGCCGGAGGCCCCCAGGGCCAGGGCGATATCATCCGACAGGTTGGTGATCTTGCTGAGCTTCACGCCCTGGTCCAGCACGAACTCATACCGGGTGACGGAGGGGCCGTGGACCACGTCTCCGGCGGTGGCGTCCACACCGAAGCTGGTGAGGGTCTCCGCCAGGCGGCGGGAGTTGTTCCGCAGCTCTGCGCCGGTCTCGGCATAGTTTTCCTCCCGGCTCTCCTGCAGCAGGGTAATGGGGGGGAACTGATAGGTGTCCGCATCCTCCGTCAGCTTCTGCTCAATCTCCGCGGTCACCGCTGCCGTAGCGGCGGCTACCTCCTGGGCCACGGCCCTCTTCCCCGCCGCCGGGGCAGGCGGGGCGGCAGGCGCTGCGGGGGCGGGCTCCGGAACGGATACCTCTTCCGCCACAGGCGCCGGGGTGGGAGCGGCCTTGGCGCGGGCCGGAGACGGCGCAGGTTCCAGCGCCGCCTGCTCCGCCTCCTTGTCGGAGAGCACCTGGTCCGGCGTCTTCATCTTGTCGGACTTATGCCGGAAGAAGCCGGTAAACCGGCCGGACTCTTCCTCCGGCTGTGCGGACGGCTCCTCGCCGTCCAGGGGAATGTCGATGGCGGGCCTGCTCTGGCGCTCTCCCCGCCGCCGGGGCGGCTCCGCAGGAGCGATGTGGACGGCGGGCGTAGGCTCCGGCTCCTCCTCGTACTCCGGCCGGTTCCGTACCATCTCCAGAACGGCGGAGGGCGTCACATGCAGGGCCGCCAGCAGCAGAACCGCCAGCAGCAAGCCGAAGAGGAAGAGAGACACCACCTTGGAGACCGCCAGCACCGCCGCCTCCGCCAGCAGGCCGGAAACGGCGCCGCCCGCCTTCAGGGCAAGGCCCGCCGTCCAGAGATTCTTCAAAACGCCCCAGCCGTTCAGCGCATAGTCTCCCCCTGCGAAAATGGTGTGGAACAGCGCTCCTGCCAGCAGCGGCAGCAGCAGGGCGCAGGTGGTCCGCAGGGTGACCGGGCGGCCCCGGTGCAGCAGCAGGATCCCTCCTGCCAGCAGCATGGCAGGGCCGGCCAGCCAGTAGCCGTAGCCGAACAGTCCCTTCAGGAGCTTGGCCAGCAGGTCGATGAGGATCGCCTGCACGCCGCAGTAGCTCACCAGCACACACAGCGCCAGCACCAGCAGTATCACGCCCCCCACCTCCCGGCGGATGGGACGCTTCTGAGGCTGCTTACCCTTGGCCGTGCGTGAGCCGGAGCGGCTGCCGCTCTTTTTCGTTGTCGTCTTCTTCTGCGTTGAGGATGCCATGCTTCTCTCCTTCGAGGTTCCAATCTCCTTTGTTTACCGTCAATGCAGCGCAACGGAGATGCGCCGCAAAATCTTCGGTTTTCCAGAGGCCCTTTCCTGAGCGGCCTGGCCGAACCTGCCCGTTCCAGGGTCTGGCTCCGCCGGACGCCTGATGCCGCTTCCGCCGCGGACGTGCTCTGCGCACCAAAGGCAAGTTACTTCGGCACAAGTGTCAGCGCCAGCACGATCAGGCCCACTGCCCAGCAGTAATACGCGAACCAGCCGAACTTGCCTTTATCGGCGATCATCTTCAGCAGGCGGATACAGATATAGCCCACCACGGCGGCCACCGCCACTCCCACCAGATACACGGGAATGTCCGATACGATGATGGAATTCTCCTGAATGGCATCCTTCAAGGTCAGGATGTTGGCCCCCAGGACGGCAGGGATGGACAGCAGAAAGGAAAAGCGCACCGCAAACTTCCGGTCAAAGCCCACAAAGCAGCCGGCGGTGATAGTGGTGCCGGAGCGGGAGATGCCGGGGCAGGTAGCGATGGCCTGGGCAATGCCCACCAGCAGCACATCCAGCAGCTTGGCGCTCCGCTCCGTCTTGCGTCCTTTTTTTACCCGGTCGCTGGCGAACAGCAGAAAGCCCGTCACGATCAGAGCCCCCGCCACGAAATAGATATTGCCGGACAGGCCCTCCACCAGATCCTTCACCGGCAGCACCACAAACAGGGGCAGCGTGCCCACGATAATCAGCAGGATCATCCGCCGTGCCGGCGGGATGGGGTTGGGTGTGGTGCCGCGAACCAGATCGCGGACGCCGTCGATCAGCTCCACGATCATGTCCCGGATATCCTGCCAGTAGGCCGCGAACACTGCCACCAGGGTTCCCAGGTGCAGCAGCACGTCAAAAAAGTCCGGCGTCGCCGGAACGCCCGCCTGGCCCAGGAAGTGCTCCGCAATGGCCAGATGGCCGGAGCTGGAGATGGGCAGGAACTCCGCCAGGCCCTGAATCAGGCCCAGCAGGATGGATGACAGCAAAGACAATGGATTCAATCCCCCAGTCATTTAAAATCGCACATACATGCTTGAGTATATCACGGCCAGGCTGAAAATTCCAGTCATATTTCCGCATAGCCCGGAGAAAAGCAAAAAACAGACCGGCCGTTCAGGACCGGTCTGCTCATTTGTATGCAGCGGCCGAAGGCGGTTCACGTCTCCTCCAGCGTCTCCAGCGCGGCCTTGGCCGCCGCCTGTTCGGCCTCTTTCTTGCTGTGGCCGGAACCGGCGCCGATGGGCAGTCCGTTGAGCTGCACCTCCGCCTGGAAGGTCTTGTCGTGGTCCGGCCCCGCCTCGCCGGTCATGTGGTAGGTGAGCACCTGATCCGCCTGGCGCTGGACCAGTTCCTGCAGAGCCGTCTTGTAGTCCCGGCGGCGCTCCTCCACTACCTCTTCCTTCTCTGCGTCCAGCAGGCAGCGGTGGATCAGGGCGGAGGCCGCCTCGATCCCCCCGTCCAGGTACACAGCGGCAAACACCGCCTCCGTGGCGTCTGCCAGGATGGAGATCCGCTCCCGGCCGCCGCCAGCCTCCTCGCCCCGGCCCAGCTTCAGATACTGGCCCAGGCCCAGCTTCTGCGCCACTTCATACAGGCTCTGCTCACACACCAGGGCCGCCCGGATGCGGGTCAGGTCCCCCTCCGGAAGGTCCGGGTGCTGGCAGAAGAGAAACTCCGCCGTCACAAAGCCCAGCACGGAGTCCCCCAGGAACTCCAGCCGCTCATTGCTGCGCAGCCCACCGGCCCGGTGCTCGTTGGCGTAGGAGCTGTGGTTCAGCGCCTCCTCGAGAAGAGCCTGGTTGCGGAAGGTGTAATTCAGTTTTTTCTCCAGATCCCGCATATCGTCCACTCCCAAAAGGAAGCCCCGCTCTGCGCGGGGCGTTCCTGCAAGTTATCCGTTCAGCTTGCCTGCCACGTAATTCACCGCGTCGCCCACGGTCTTGATGGCCTTGACCTCGTCCTCCGCCGTCTGTCCCAGCTCGAACTCCTCCTCCATGGCCATCACCAACTCCACCAGGTCCACAGAGTCGGCGCCCAGGTCGTCTTCAAAGGAGGTCTCCAGCGTCACCTCGTCCAGCTCCATACCAAACTGCTCGGACACCAAATCCTTCATGGTCTGAAAAATTTCCTCATTCGACATGTCGTTCACCCCTCAAGGAAAAATGGTTCTGTGCCTTGCTGGGGTAATCATACGGCAATCTCTACGGCGGTGTCAATAGGAAATCAATTTTTTTCCATGCCGGGCTGGACCCGCATGTGTTCGATGTTGGCCTGAATGTCCGCGATGAAACCGCTTTCCGCATACTCCTTGGCCCGCAGCACCGCATTTTCGATGGCCCTGGCGTTGGAACCGCCATGGGCCTTGATCACCGGCTTTTGGATCCCCAGGAAGGGTGTGCCGCCCACCTCGCTGGGATCCAGCAGCTTTTTCATCTGCCCCAGATCCCCTTTCACCAGACCGGCGGCCAGCTTGGTCTTGGTGCTGGAGAGGAACATCTCCTTCAGGGACTTGAGCAGGAACTTGCCTACGCCCTCCATGGTTTTCAGCATCACATTGCCGGTGAAGCCGTCGGTAACGATCACATCGGCGGTGCCCATCATGGCCTCGTTGGCCTCCACATTGCCGATGAAGTGGATGCGGCCGGCCTCCCCAGCCTCTTTCAGCAGGGCGTAGGTCTCATGGCGCAGGGTGTCGCCCTTCTCCTCCTCCGCACCGATGTTCAGAAGGCCCACCCGGGGCTTTTCGATGCCCATGACCCGCTGGGCGTAGTAGCTGCCCAGGTACGCAAACTGGAGCAGGTACTCCGGCGTGCACTCGGCGTTGGCGCCGCAGTCGCAGAGGACCGCCCGTCCCCCGGCGGTGGGAATCTGGGGCCCCATGGCGGCCCGGCGGATGCCCCGAATGCGCTTGACCACCAGCGTGGCCCCGGAGAGCAGCGCCCCGGTGGACCCGGCGGAGACAAAAGCGTCTCCCGCGCCGTCCTTCAGCAGGTTCAATCCCACGGTCAGGGAGGAGTCTGGCTTCTGCTTGAAGGCCATGGCGGGGTCATCCGCGATCTCCACCACCTCTTTGGCGTCCTTGATCTCCACCCCTGCGGGCAGACTCTTCTGGCCGCAGGCCTCCACGGCCTTCAGCACCTCCGCCGTCCGGCCCACCAGAATGATCTCCACCCCATGGTTCCGGTTGGCGTCCAGCGCGCCCCGGACGATTTCCAGCGGCGCGTTGTCTCCGCCCATTGCGTCTACGATGATCTTCATGCTTCCCGCACCTCCTGCTTGATTTGGTCGATGATGGCCAGTGAACGGGCCGACAGCTCCGCGTTCTTATTCCGCTTCCCCTTCACCCGATGGTCCAGGGGCGGCATGATGCCGAAGTTGATATTCATGGGCTGGAACATCGTGACGGAGGGATTGGACACATACAGCCCCAGAGCGCCGATGGCGGTCTCCCGGGGGAAATCGACGGGCGGCCTGCCGGTCAGGCGCCGGGCGGTCTCCACCCCCACCAGAAAGCCGGAGGCGGCGGACTCCACATATCCCTCCACGCCGGTCATCTGGCCGGCAAAGGAGAGCCGGGGCTCCGCTTTCAGCCGGTAGTACCGGTCCAGCAGCCGGGGAGAGTTCAAAAAGGTATTCCGGTGCATGACGCCGTAGCGCAAAAACTCCGCATCGTGGAGGGCGGGGATCATGGAGAACACCCGCCGCTGCTCCGGGAATTTCAGGTGGGTCTGGAAGCCCACCAAGTTGTACACCGTGCCGTCGGCGTTGTCTCGCCGCAGCTGCACCACGGCGTAGGGCTCCTTTCCCGTGCGGGGATCCTTCAGCCCCCGGGGCTTCAGGGGGCCGTAGCAGAGGGTATCGTGGCCCCGGCGGGCCATGACCTCCACGGGCATACAGCCCTCAAATACCATCTTGTCCTCAAAGCCGTGGACCGGGGCCTCCTGGGCCGTGGTCAGCTCCTTCCAGAAGGCGTCGTACTCCTCCTCGGTCATGGGGCAGTTGACATAGTCCGCCGTTCCCCGGTCATACCGGGAGCCGAACCAAGCCTTGTCCATGTCCACGCTCTCGGCGGTGACCAGGGGGGCCGCCGCGTCGTAGAAGTGGAGGGCGGTGTCCGCCCCCAACAGGGACTGGAGCCGCTCCGCCAGGGCGTCGGAGGTCAGGGGGCCGGAGGCGATGACCACCTCCCCCTCCGGGATCTCGGTCACCTCGCCGGGCACCACGGTGATATGGGGGTGGCTGCGGATCTGCTCCGTCACCATGCGGGCGAAGCCGTGGCGGTCCACCGCCAATGCGCCGCCGGCCTCCACCCGGGTGGCGTCGGCGCACTGGAGGATCAGGGAGCCCAGCCGCCGCAGCTCCTCTTTCAAAAGGCCCACAGCGTTTTCCAGCTGGTCGCTCCGCAGGGAGTTGGAGCAGCACAGCTCCGCGAAGTATTCCGTCTCATGGGCGGGGGTCTTTTTTTCCGGCTTCATCTCCCGGAGGGTGACGTCGATACCCCGCTGGGCCAGCTGCCAGGCAGCCTCCGAGCCGGCCAGGCCGGCGCCGATAACTGTTACATTCATAGTTTGGATCCTTTATCTATCGTTGGTTGATGGTGCGTCCCATGGGACGGGGAATCTGGCTCCCGCCAGGGGGCCGTTTCCACGGGGGATGCGCCCCCCATTCTCTTTTTGTTCTTGACAAAAAGAGAATACGCCGCGCCCGGTGGAAGAGAAAAAATCGCTTTTGGTCGCAACTTTGCACATTCGTGCAAAGTTGCTGTACGGAGGTCGGCGTGAGATGGTGCCTGCGGGTTTGCGAGGGCTTCCCGACGGGCGCGGCGGAGTACGGTGCAGACTTGAACACTGACTCCCGCGGCGCGGTTCCGACAAAAATCGGGGTGCAAGGACGCATTTGACGAGATTCTCTTTCCGCGCGTTCCGCTTCGCTACGCGCTGCCCCGGCGGTCGTGGGGGCTTGCACCAGCTCCCGTCAACCGCCAAGCCAGCGGCAGCGAAAAGAGAAGCCCCTCAATGCGATGACCACCCCGACGATCTCCGCACCATCCGCCACGGGACGGCAGTTACAAACTTGCAGAAGGGAAAAGCGTGCCCGAAGGCAGGCCAAAATCGGCGCTTGCACCGATCCGCCGACCCCCGTCGCGCGGAGGCGCGAACGCGCCGGAGCGCGTCTAAGCGGTCTTTTCTTTTGGACCGTGCACGGCCCGTTTTCTTTTCCACAAGAGGGAAAAGAAAATGGGGGGTGCATCCCGCTGGACCAGCCCCCTGCGGGAGCAGAAGTCCCCGTGGCCGCCGGACGGCGGCCCGTATCACCTTAGCTCCTCTGGTCGCTGCGTCCCAGCAGATAGTCGGTAGTAACGCCGAAGTAGTCCGCCATTTTCATCAATCCCGGCACATCCGGATAATGCCCGCCGCCCTCATAATTTTGGTATTGGCGAGCACTGATTTCAAAAACAGCAGCCATCTGTGTCTGTGTCTTGCCAGACTCCTTGCGCAGTTGTCTGACCCGTTGTGCAAAATTTTCCATGCCCCACCCCTTGACTTGCAGTTTAATTTCGTGTATATTGTAAACACGAAATTAAACTACGATTTTGGAGATGATTCATCATGACTGACCCTCTGGACATTCTCTTCGAGAACCTCCTGGAGCACCTGGACGAAAACCTCCCCGGCACCTGCTGGCCGCTCTACCAGCGGGAGAGCCGCCTGGAGAATGCTCTGCTGGCCTCCCTGACCCCGGAGCAGATCGAACTGCTGGAGTCCTATCAGGCCGCCGCCTGGCGCTGCACGGAGCAGGAGGAGCGCTTCCTCTTCCGCTCCGGCTTCCGCCTGGCCCGGGAGCTGTCACTCCTTCCCGGCGGGCTTCTTCGCCTTTGACGCGACCGTCTTTTTGGCCGCGGTCTTTCTGGTGGATGTGGTCTTGGCCGCCGCTTTGGAGGCCGTCTCCTTCTTGGCCGCAGGCTTCTTTGCGGCAGTCTTGGCGGCTGCCGGTTTCTTGGCGGCGCTCTTTTTCGCGGCGGTCTTGGCGGTGTCCGCCTTCTTCGCTGCGGCTGTCCGCCTGGCGGGCTTCTTCTCCGCTGTCTCCTCCGCCGCAGCGGCAGGCTCCGCGCCCTCGGCGCTGTCCGCGGCCTTCTTCCTGGGATAGCCCCGCTTCTCCTCCGGCAGGAAGTTGCTGCATTCCGGATTGATGCAGAAGGGCTTCTTGAATCCCCGGCCCGCCTTCTTGAACATGGTGTGGCCGCAGACCGGGCAGTCGTCCTTCACCGGCACGTCCCAGGTCATGAAGTCGCACTTCGCCGTCTCGTCCTTGCTGTTCACATGCTCACAGCAGTAGTAGGTATACTGCTTGCCGGTCTTCTTGCTGTTGCCGGTGCGCTTCATCAGCCGCCCGCCGCACTTGGGGCAGCGGCCCGGCATCTCCACCACCAGCGGCATGGTGAACGTGCACTCGGGGTAGCCGGGACAGGCCAGGAAGCGGCCGAACCGGCCGGACTTTACCACCAGATTCCGCCCGCACTCCGGGCAGATCTCCTCGCTGACCTCGTCGGGCACCTTGATGCGGGCGCCGTCCAGAGCCTTTTCGGCGTTCTCCAGGTCCTGCTCAAAGTCCCCGTAGAACTCCCGCAGCACGTCCTTCCAGGCGGTCTTTCCCTCCTCCACGGAGTCCAGCCGCTGTTCCATATTGGCGGTGAATTTCAGATCCGCGATGTCGGAGAACCGCTCTTTCATCAGGGCGGTCACCACACGGCCCAGGTTGGTGATGCGGAGGTACTTGCCCTCCTTCACCACGTACTCCCGGTCCAGGATGGTGGACACAGTGGGAGCGTAAGTGGAGGGGCGGCCGATGCCCTGCTCCTCCATGGCCCGGATCAGCGTGGCGTCTGTATAGTGGGCCGGGGGCTGGGTGAAGTGCTGCTCCCGGTCAAAGTCCTTCAGGGTCAGAGGTTCGCCCTCCCGCAGGGCGGGCAAGGGGGATTCCTTCTCCTCTTTCTCCTCGTCCTTGCCCTCCTCATACACGGCGGTGTAGCCGGAGAATTTCAGGCTGGAGGAGCTGGCCCGGAAGCTGTGTCCCGCCGCCTCGACCTCCACGGCCACGCTGTCGTACACGGCGTTGGCCATCTGGCTGGCCAGAAAGCGGCTCCACACCAAGCGGTAGAGGCGGTACTGCTCGCCGGTCAGGTCCTTTTTCAGCTGCTCCGGCGTCCAGTTGACGTTGCTGGGGCGGATGGCCTCGTGGGCGTCCTGGGCGCCCGCCTTGGCCTTGTAGCGGTGGGTCTGGGCGTAATGTTCGCCGTAGCGGCCCGTAATGAAGGTCTTGGCGGAGGCCAGGGCCTCCTCACTGATCCGCAGGGAGTCGGTACGCATATAGGTGATGAGGCCCACGGTGCCCTCTCCCTCGATATCCACGCCCTCGTACAGCTGCTGGGCGATGGCCATGGTCCGCCGGGGCGTCATGGAGAGCTTGCGGGACGCCTCCTGCTGCATGGTGGAGGTGGTGAAGGGCGGAGAGGGGCTGCGCTGCTTGTCTGTGCGCTTCACGGTCTTGACGGTGAAGGGGGCGTGCTCCGTCTCATGGACCACAGCATCCACGTCCTCCGCCGACTTCAGCTCCGCCTTCTTGCCGTCCTTCCCGTGGTAGCGGGCGGCGAAGGGGAGCTTTTTCGCGTCGTCGCCGAACAGGTTGGCATCCAGGGTCCAGTACTCCTCAGGTTTGAACTCCTCGATCTCCCGGTCCCGGTCGTCCACCATGCGGGTGGCCACGGACTGGACCCGCCCGGCGGAGAGGCCCCGGCGAATCTTCTTCCACAGCAGGGGGCTTAGCTCATAGCCCACGATCCGGTCCAGGATGCGGCGGGCCTGCTGGGCGTCCACCAGCTTCTGGTCGATGTCCCGGGGCTCCCGGATGCTCTCCTGCACCACGTTCTTGGTAATCTCATTAAAGGTGACCCGCCGGGTCTTCTCGTCCGGCAGGTTCAGCAGCTGCTTCAGGTGCCAGGAGATGGCCTCTCCCTCCCGGTCCGGGTCGGTGGCAAGGTAGACCATCTCCGCGCTCTTGGCGGACTTCTTCAGGTCGGCGATGATGTCCTCCTTGCCCTTGATGGGCTTGTAGACCGGCTCAAAGTCGTGCTCCAGGTCCACGCCCAGGGTGCTCTTGGGCAGGTCCCGCAGATGGCCCATGCAGGCCTTCACCTCAAACTCCTTGCCCAGGTATTTTCCGATGGTTTTGGCCTTCGCGGGAGACTCCACGATGACCAGGCTGTGTTTTGCCATAGTTACCTCCAAGCGCCCAGGATCGGGCGCGTGTTTATTCCGTCAAATTCACCGCGCGGGCGTACCGCTTCCCGCTGTGCTGGGTCACCAGATGCTCGATCTCCAGCACGGTCAGGGCCGACAGCACCCGCCGAGTGGGGATGCCCGTCAGCTCGATCAGGTCGTCTGCCAGCATGGGCTCCTCCGTCAGCGTCCGGAGCAGGCAGATCTGGTCGTCGGTCAGACTCAGATTATTGTGGGACAGGCTCACCGACGGAGCCACCGGCTTGGGCTCCGTCTTCTGTCGGGCCTGATAGCCCAGCACAGGGGGCGCGTCCTGCGTCCCCTCCCGGCGCAGCTTGTCCGGGAACCGGGCCTCGTATTCCCGCAGGATGTCCCAGGCGTCGGACGCCAGCCCGGCGCCGTCGCGGATCAGGCGGTTGCAGCCCACGCTGGCCGGAGCATCAATGGGTCCGGGGACAGCGAACACGTCCCGCCCCTGCTCCAGGGCGGTGCCCGCCGTGATGAGCGCACCGCTGCGCTCCGGCGCCTCCACCACCAGGGCTGCCAGAGAGAGGCCGGATAGGATGCGGTTGCGCACCGGGAAATGCCGTCCATCCGGCGGCGTGCCCGGCGGGTACTCGCTGACCAGCGCGCCAGCCGCCGCAACATCCTCATATAGGTATTGATTTTCCGGTGGGTAAATCACATCCGTGCCGTTGCCCAGCACCGCCGCCACCGTGCCGCCGGCCCGCAGGGCGCCCCGCAGCGCCGCGGAGTCGATGCCTCGGGCCAAGCCGCTGACCACCACGGCTCCGCCGGCGGCCAAGCCATGGCCCAGCTTCTCCGCACAGGAGACGCCGTAGGGCGTGCAGTCCCTGGTGCCCACCACAGCCACCGCCGCCTCATCGTCAAAAGCCGGCAGGCGGCCCCGGACATACAGCAGACAGGGCGGGTCGTAAATATTCCGCAGCCGGTTGGGATACCCCGCGTCCTGGAGGGTGAGGATGTTCACATTCAGCCGCTGGCAGTCCGCCAAAATCCGGTCCGCAGCGGCGCAGTTCTTGTTCTCCAGCAGGATCGCCTGCTCCCGGGTGATGCCCTCGGTCAGCAGCACCTCCTCCGCCTCCGCGTAGTACACGTCCTCCGGCGTGGGGAAATGCTGCAGCAGCGCCAGCCGGGTCTGGTTCGTCAGCCCCGGCAGCTCCGTCAGCCACAGCCAGTATTTCAGCGCGGACATGGACTTCCCTCCTCAGTCGTCTCTCGCCGCCTCCCACAGCAGCACGGCCGCCGCAGCAGCAGCGTTCAGGGACTCGCAGTGACCGCTCATCGGGATCCTCACCGTCAGGTCACAAGCCGCCAGCGCGTCCGCCGAGAGGCCCTTCCCCTCGCTGCCAACGGCCACGGCGCAGTGAGAGAAGTCCGCCCGCCGCACGTCCACCGTATCGCTCCGAAGGGCCGCGCCATACAAGGGCAGGCCGCTCTTCGTCAGCAGCGCCCGCAGCTCTTCCAGCCCGCAGGTCCACACCGGGCAGCGGAACACCGCACCCATGGAGGCCCGAACGGTCTTGGGATTGTACAGGTCCGCGCAGGCGTTCACCAAAAACAATCCGTCGGCGTGAAAGGCGTCCGCCGTCCGGAGGATCGTCCCCACATTCCCCGGATCCTGAACCCCGTCCAGGACCACGTACCGGCGGCCGGTCAACTGTTCCGGAAGCGTCCGGCCCGGCAGGCCGCACACGGAGAGGACGCCCTGGGGCGTCTGTGCGGGAGAGATGGATTTCATCAAATCCCCGGGTACCTGGACGCGGCGGACAGTATCGGGCAGGGCAGGCAGGGCGGCGGGGTCCGTGCAGACCACTGTCCGCAGGCCCGCTCTCCACAGCAAAGCCTCCTCCAGCAACTTGGGGCTGTCGCAAAGGAACTCCCCGCAGTCCCGGCGATAAGAAACGGAGGACGCCAGCTTGCGGAGATGGGTGCACAGCGGATTGGTCCGGCTGGTGATGATCTCCATAGGGCGCGCCTCCTTTTCCGGTCATTCTGCTCCCCGTGCGTCCATCCGTTCCAGGTGCTGTCCGGAGACGGGGATGCGCTCTATGCCCGGTGGGACATAGAGCGCGAAAGGTCCCATTCGGCAGCCCTTGGCCGCCGCAGTCCATGGAATTTCATGGAAACCGCTGTGGGGATTTATACAAAAGCAAGTATAGCATAAGCTCTTCTGTGATTCAAGTCAACGATTTTTTTCACAGCACCCTGGAATTTCATACCTTATAAATAAAAAAACACTGGCCACTGCAGCCCGGCCGTTACAGATTCAACAGCCCGGAGCCCAGGTGGGAGCTCCGGATCCGGCCTTCTCCGGAAGGGTGCCGCCTTCGTGCTCTCCCATTTATCGCCTCCGGAATCTCTCTCCTCCCCCTGCGGCGCAGGTGCCTCTGCTTCTCAAGTCCGCTGTTCGACCGCCCCGGTGCCGTACACATTCCGCTCTAAATCCAGAGCCGGTGCGCATATCCGGAGAGGATTCCGTTTTTCTGCCGGCGGTTTTTGCCTTGACAGCAGACGGAGGAGTACGCCGGCCAGCGGCGTACTCCCCCTCTTTCCGCCGGGGCAAAGGCCCCGCCGGGTCAACTTCTCCATTTGCAGCTCTCCGCAAATCCGGCCTTAGCCGGACGTTTGCCAGCACAGACTCTTCGGCCGAATGCACTCAGTCCAGCGGCTTCATCGTGGGGAACACCCCTCTGTCCTCTTCATCCGGTTTCATCACGCTTTGTACGGTCGAAAAAGTGCCGTTTTCACGATGTTTTTCTAACTTTTTGGATTCCATAGTGTGTCCTCCTGTGCCGTCTGGTTCGGGGCAAAAGTTGTAAAAAAGTTGTGGAAAGTTGTATTGGCACGAAACCGGCTCAATGACGACTCAAAATTGGCACAACGAATGGTTGCATTATTTGAAAAGACGCCATTGTAAAATTGCCCCATTTGCAGGAAAGCCTGTATGAGTTCCGCACAGGATTGCTTTGCAGATTCATATAGAAATAAGTATAGCATAAGCCTCAAAGATGTTCAAGTCAACGGTTTTTTCGTTGGCGCACTCAATTTCATACCTTATATATAAAAAGGAGAAAGCCATGCCAACCTATCAATTACAAATTAAACAGATTGTGGACTACCCACGCTGCCGGATCTACCGGCAGTTCGTCCGCTTTCCGATGGAGGGCCGGAGTATTCGCATAAGCGGAGGCTCCGGCCTTTTTTGCGGCACTTTTGATTGTCACGCATTACAAGTTAGATCCCTTTTCGGGCTGCTGCCGGGAAGGTTTACTACACCGCGCGCATGAACAGTACTTGCTGCGTTTTGGCCTTGCTGTTCTGTGCGGGAACAAGCAGGTCACCACTTTTGAACTTACACTATCTCCCTCGGTGGAGAATTGAACAGGAGGTCTTACCATGAAAAAATTTGTTGAAAAAGATGTCACAGAGAATCCTCTGTACCATGATACCTGGAAACTGCTGAAAAAATACCGCGATGTGGTTTGGAGCTTGGAGATTTCCGTCCAGCATGTGCGGGCCAAGTTCGAGATTGAATACGGCACCTCCATCGAAGAATTTCTGGATTCCGTCTATCTTGCCGGCGCTGACCTGAACGGGAGCAACATTGAGCACCATGCCAAGTGCATTGAGCGCAGCCACAAGATGCTGAAGCTCCTGGATTCGGCAGTCGAATTGCTCCGTACCCGGCATAAGAACGGCGAGGCATATTACTGGCTGCTGTACTACTCCTTCCTCTCCCCTCAGCAGCTGAAGAATGTAGAGGAAATCATCGAGAACCTGCGTCCGCACATCCGGGACATCTCCTTCCGCACCTACTACCGCAAGCGGCGGGAGGCCATTGATGCCCTCAGTTCAGTGCTGTGGGGCTACACCTCCAAGGACAGTCTGGGTGTGCTGGAACAGTTCTTCCCGGAGCCGAAATCCACCGAGAAAAAGGCAGGCAAATAATTGGCACACTTCGGGATTGAAATTGGCGCGTTCCTGCCCTTGAGCCGTAAATCCTCAGGTTGCGCCAAAACAATCCAATGGCATCACCTGGTACATGCAATATGCGGTGAACGCTATGGGCAAGACACCCTACATGGCCCCAGACAGCTCACTTGCCTAAACGAACCCATGTCATGTAGTCTCATACCTTTCCTTCAGTATGATGTCAATGGTACGAATCAGGATCTTATTGCTATAATACTTTCTTGCTAATAAAATCAATGTATCCGTATTTAATGTCAATGTTTTGACTACATTTTTTAATATATCCACAGGGTGCGCTGCATCTACCGGGGCTCGGTCTAAATCTTGAATCATATCTAGCATTTGAAGGTATCGATAGTTTTCACTGTTAACTGCAATCGGAGGTTTTCTGAGTTCAACCTGAATACCTTCGGGAACTCTTTTCCGGTACAGATTAGATGCAACACATATCTTCTTGGGCACTTGGGAAACAAGCCCGAATCTGTTTAGCGCCGACAATCCAGTCTCATAACCAATTATCCTGTCCTTGTCCTGTAATAACTGCCTGCAGAACAGATCATCTTTATTGGGCATATAAAAACCAAATGCCGTCTTTATCTTTTTACAATATACCCCTTTAGCCAATCTGATGACATGTCCATCTTTTTCGAGTCGTGCCATTGTTACATTAACAGCCTTTTTGACATCAGCAGCACCTTTTCCAAGTTCTTCTGCTGTATACTGAACAACTTGATCCGTTACGATTGGTTCCTCCGCTTTATGCTCTTGAATATATCGAGTAAGAATTTCTCGGTAGCTTTTCTTGTCCATACTGATACCTCCTTTCTCGCTGTTGCTGTTATTATTGAATTAAGTTTTTCGCTTTTCTTGTATCAATAATAACATATTTCAGTTTTCCTCCTGAAATCCATGCCATAGATGAGTATCCTCAGCCATAGTCGCTGTACTCTCTTCTCCATCTGTGATATGTTTGACTTGTTAGAGAATGAATTCTTTATTCAATCAGATTTTCCTTTCCTTGTTGCAGAATTTTCAGAAATTTTCCCTATTTACTGGTTGAAGTAATCATTCCAGTCTTACTACAATCAGGAGGTACTTTATGGCAAAAGTCAGAAAAGATAAACGTGGGCGCAACCTTCACAAAGGAGAATACCAACGCCCGGACGGGCGCTATGCCTATGCGTACAGATACAATGGAAAACGAGTGTTTATCTATGATACGGATCTCGCCAGCTTAAGGAAGAAAGAACAGCAGACCCAGGCTGATTTGATAGACGGAATCCGGACATATGAGAGTTCCCAGCTCACATTAAATGATCTCTTCCAGGTATATATGGAGACAAAGACCAATTTGAAAGAATCTACGGAATCCAACTACCGCTATCTCTGGGAGCACTATATTCAACACGAACCTATAGCAAAAAAAGCGCTTTCCAAAATCCATAAAAGCGATGTCAAATTGCTGTACGCTAAATTACTGCAAGAGGGGTTTGCTTCCAATTCCTTGGAAAGCATTAACAATCTGATCCATCCGGTTTTAGAGCTTGCTGTGGATGACGATTTGATCCGCAAAAATCCAAGCAACGGTGTCTACCGCGAGATGAAAACAAACGCTCCTGTGCAGCGTATCGCTCTCACTTCGGAACAGGCAAAGCACTTTCTCCAATACATAGAATCCTCGCCACAGCACTGCAGCTGGTTACCGCTTTTTGTAACCCTGTTAGGCACCGGGATGAGGGCATCCGAATGTACCGGTCTGGTGTGGGATGATATCGATTTTGAGAATAACTGTATCCATGTGGATCATGCGCTGATCTATCGCTCCATTCGCGGGAATGCGAAGTGGTATATATCCACGCTTAAAACCAGAAACTCGGTACGCACGATTCCTATGATTTCCGCTGTTGCCCAGCAACTGACTCTTCTTTATGAGAAGCATATCGGCAAGCATGCAAAGCCGGGCCCCACATTGGATGGATACCAGGACTTCGTGTTTCTCAATCGGTTTGGCCAGTTAATCAATGCTCATGGGATCGACCGCGCTATTGAGCGCATTCGTACAAGCTATAATGACGTGGAATCCACGCGGGCAAAAGAATGCAACCGCAAACCAGAGCTGCTTCCCCATTTTACCGCCCACTGCTTACGCCATACTTTTTGCACAAGACTATGTGAGTGTGAGAAGGATCTCGCTGTAATCCAGCATTTGATGGGACACTCTGATATTGAGACAACATTGACCGTCTATGACCATGTTTCCCCGAACCGATTAAGGAAGGCAATGGGTTCGTTAGATCAGGCGCATATACTTGGCCTTCTATAATGTTTGTTTACGGGTGCTGAACAAAATGGTATTAGCGGGAACTCCTTGATATGAGGGGCTTCCATGGATCATTTCAAAATTGCATTAGCAGGTAGTGTCAACATTTTTTCGCAGATTTAGTTTGCAGTCTCTGGAATAAATGAAGTCATCCAGCAATAGCGGCATCCTCAAGGGCCGCCTTCAGGTGCTTCATGTTCATGTACTTCTTGTTGCCCCACTGAGTACCTGCCACATGGCACAATCGGACACAGACCAGCATGAGAGCAGAATTGCCGTCCGGGAAACTGCCAACTACACGAGTGCGGCGGCGGATCTCCCGGTTTAGCCGCTCAATGACATTGTTGGTGCGGATACGAGTCCAGTGTTCGTTGGGAAAATCGCAGTAGGTCAGCGTTTCTTCAATACAATCTTCCACCTTCTTGGCTGTTTCTTTCAGCTTCATGGAACGTAGTTTTTCTACCACAGCTCCGGCTTTATCTCGAGCCGCTTTTTTGCTTTCCTGGGCGTGAATTGCTTTGAGCATCTTGGCCACCAGCTTTGCCTTGGAACGCGGTGTAACATCAAACACATTCCGGTAAAAGTGCACTGTACACCGTTGGTATTTAGCCTCAGGGAACGCTTCGCCCACAGCTTCCAGCATACCAAGGCACATGTCACCAACCACCAATTTAACCCCATCTAGACCACGGTCCGGAACCACTGAAAGAAATTGACCCAACTGGCTTTGTCTTCTTTCATGCCCTCAGCTGCACCAAGAACCTCGCGGTAACCATCCTCGTTGACCGCAATGGCTACCAGAATGGCTACATTTTTAAACTCTCCGCCCCAGTTTCGGCGCAGGTAGATTCCATCTACATAGACATACGGATACCGTCCTCCTTGCAAAGGGCGGTTCCGCCAATCCTCAATGTGGACATACGCTTTCTTGTTCAGCTCACTGATGGTGGATGGCGACACCTTGCTGCCCCACAGAGCCTCGGTAATATCCTCTACGCGCCGGACGGATACGCCTGCCAGATACATCTCAACGAGAGCTTCTTCCACACTGCTTTCACGGCGGCGATACCGCTCAATGATAGCAGTCTCAAAGGAGATCCCCTTGAGCTTGGGCACCTTCAGGGTAACGTCCCCCGGATGTAGTGGCCGCTCCGGTAACCCTGACGCTACCCATTACGCTCACACCGGGCAACTTGGGTCAGCTTGTAGGCCTCTGCCTCTAGCAACTCGTTGAGTGTCTCCTCTACACTGCCTCGTATAAGTTCCTTGAGCGCCCCCTTAATAACTTCCTCGTTTAGCTGTACAATCTTTTCAGGCATGGTTTGCTATCTCCTTTCGAATGGTGTGTCGCAACTTCATTCTACCAGAGATCTGCAAACCATGTCTCTTTTTATTTACTTTTCAATTTGCAAAACTTATTGTACCTTATCCATTAGCAAAGGGAAAATCATTTTATGAACGCCAGCACACCCAACAAAAAAGGGATGCCCCAAAGCAGAACATACACCGTGAATGACATCGCAGCCATTCTCGGTATCGACCGCGGCTCGGCCTATAAACTCGCAAACTCCTAATTGTTCAAAACGATCCGCATCGGCAACACGATCCGCATTTCCAGAAAGTCCTTTGAGGACTGGCTGAAGATGGAGGGGCTGGAAGACGATATAGAATAGTTGGCAAGAGAGCCATAGGACTCTAACCTTTGGCTCTCTTACTCAATGTTAATCAACATATTTGAAATCTATATCTAGGTTTTTAATTTTTGCTGCTTTACGAAGGCGTTTACATTTATCCCACACATTATGCTGCGAATTATCCGGGAGTAGTTTAGATAATCTGTTCCACTGTCCATAATCCATTTCATCATGTGCAAGAATATTGTGGACAGTAATAAAAGCAAACTCGGTAAGTTGGGTTGAAAATTGACTCGATGATTCTATGATAATGGGCAGTATAAATTGTGCAAACACAGTATTGATGTTGCCAGAAGAATTATTTACGCAAAATCGTCTATAAAAGAGTTCCCAAGTCTCTTTAGGAATTTCTTTCATTTTTTCATTATAAGGATCAAGTACCTTGATGACCGTTTCAAATAGGCGCGGATTGTTTATGTGCTTAAGCCGTTCTATGCTTAATATTTGATTATACTTACAGAGGTTCACCCATCTTATAGACTTTTGAATACACGCATGTTCTGTTTCGCACCAATCAAAGAACGCATCAACTGAACAATCGCCAAATGTTTTATACAAATCACTGATGATGTCAACATCACTGGTCTCAAATATCAAATATAGTATGCTTTTGTAGTTAACTCCCGTATAATTTACATTGCTAAAAGAATCTTTCAGCTGTTTCAATATCTCTAACTGAATATTCTTGTCTTGTTTCCAAGCATCTTCGCATAAAGCTAGATTTAAATTAAACGACATTAACCATAATGCTGCATTTTTGCTTTGCTTTAGCAAAGACGAAAAATCTTTAGTCGTCAAGATTTCTGAGAGGTGGTTAACTGCGCTCTTACCAATCTGGTTCATCGTGCATCCGCACAACTTAATAATAAGAGTAATGGCATCTTGATGTGATTTATTGTATAGCAAGTCAATAATGCCAGATACGGTGGATGTATCAACTATATCGGTCATTTCTAAAAATTCATAATTTGATGAAAACAGATCAATCAAAATCGAAATTTTGGAATCCAAGTCTTTTTCTATGCTATATTGTGTTGGCAGATAAATCGCTTGTATGATTTTTGTAAAGATTCTAATAGTATCTTCAGCATTTGTCTGATCTTTTAAAATAGATATAATTTCTGTTATTGAAAAAGGTTTTTGCGAAGAAATCTTACCTAAAATGGTGCTAAACATTAGCCAGTGGATTCGTTTGTAAAATTTATCTCCACAATATAAAATAAACTTTTTTGTTTTTTCAAAGTTTCCTATATTAATTACATTTTCAAAATTAGAAGGATACTCGGTATATACTATTTCATCTCGGTTGCTGCGACGTACCGATTTAGAGACAGCATTTGGTACAATTTGTAAGTCAAGTGGCCTACGGTTAATGGTTCTATTAGAAAATGATCCAGTGCAAAAAGAAATATCACTGAAAAAAGAAATGCCAAGTGTTTCTATTAATGATTCAAGTGCTTGGTTAAAAGGAGTGGAACTACTAGATGCAATGATGATAGGCGTAGAGGGGTTTTGCACTATGATCGAGAAAAGCTCAAGTTCAGTCCTATTTATACTCGTATTGATTGCAGGAACACCATTATTGCATTTTTCCAAAAGGATTGGAAGGCTATACTCGCCTAAATCGCTTATGTTAGGGGTTGGGCGTCTAAAGAGTGTATCTATTTCTGCTGCCGTAACATTGTTCACAATATCAGAGTTTATAAAAAGTGTGTGTGTCCACACGCAACCAGGTCTGCTCATTTCAGTAGCATACCAAGTCTTACTTAGCGCATAGCATTTTTCTTCCTTTAGTGGGTAGCCTGTCAAATAGCCATCAAACGAAGGTGGAGATTCATTACCAGATAAATCTGTTAATGATCCTAGAATTTTCTTTGTCTGATTAGACAACGGAGTAGATGTCTCCAGTAAATGATGTCCATCTGAATATCCCCAAAGTGCTTGTTGTATTTTAATCATAATGTTATCTCTCCGAGACTTGGTTTACCGCTTCCCATAGAGGTAAAGTAATATCATGCGATTCCTCACCATGAAAGTTGACCACCAAAATCCTCTCTACAGGTTTTTTCATGTGTTGACTAATTAATAGTTCTGATTGTTCTGGTGTTTCATAAGATCCACCTTGTGCGCTTACACCATAAAATGATGTTGAGAAGATAGATTCGTTTGTTTTTATAAATTGCCACAGAAAAGGTAACCTCTTACTTACGAATTCTTCTGGAATAGTTTCATATTCTTTTACGGTGTCCCAAGCAGAAATAATAATTATGAGTGAACATATATTTCCGCTACGTAAATACATGACATCTTGCAAAAGGGAAACAAGCTGTACCTCTGTAGGGTCATCTTGAGTCGGGTTGCGCTCAGCTATGTTTTCCTCCTCCGCTGCAAGCTGTCGAGGCCTTAGGGGCAGTTCAGATATTAGCGTAGGCTCAACAATTTGTTGTGGATTAATAAACAGCAATATTCCTTCACAATCGGTAATACTTTTTGCTAATGATGCCTCAATTTCTCGATCTGTATATTGCTTCTGAAATGTTTCACCTGAAAGATCTGGAAACATCACATTATAGACATTATTATCTTGGTCATTTAAGCAAAGTGACAAACAATTTTGTTGATTTGCAATGCTTGTTCTCAATACAGGTTCGGCCGCCGCCCATGTAGTTGATAGATTAGCCAAATACTGTTGATTACCGGAGTATTTATTCCAATGTAATTTTGTCTCAACTTTCCCTTGCTGCAGGGAGTAAGCTAATGCTGATAAATATGATGTTTTTCCTGCAGCCGGCAACCCCAATATGAAACATGATCTTGAATTTGTCATGCCAGCCGTCCTTTCCACATATTAAATTGTGATTTTAAATTATCAGTAGTGTCAGAAGTCAAAGGGATAGAGTTAGGCGAATCCAGTAATGATTCAAGCAACTGATCAGTACCATAGCCGGCGTTTACTACTGTAGTTTCAGTTGGCATTGAGGCTATATAATGGAAATCTATCCTGCCTTCTAATTCGGGTAGTTGTTCCAATATACGCTCTACAATGGATGATGAGAAGGGATCTCTTAAATTACCAGTATCGTCAATTAATAAGTCATATTTACTAACCGTAATAATGACTTTAGCTGTATTATTAATGAGTCCCCCATCCCAAAATGTTCGCAGGATTTGAATCATTTTTTGCAATTCAGACAACTTATATCTTCTGCTTGCAATCTTTTCCCCATCTAACAACACTACTAAGTGACTCGCTGATTTAACAATGTCAAAATCTTCTTTGACTGCATCTACATTAGCCACAATACTACTTATATCTTCACCTGAAAAATCTGAAAACAAAAGATTAGTAAACTCGTTTCGTTGCTTTATTTTAACTCGGATATGAAGTATCCCAACAGATCCCACTGGGGTTCTACGCATATTAACACAACTATTTTGGGAAGATGTACGAAGGTAAAAAGCTCGAGATTCAAATGCGCTAAGCGTTTGTGAACCTGCAAACATAAATTTTTCTTTATATTCGCCTGTTAGAAATAAATGATACATTGAAGTAATAAGAGTGGTTTTTCCACTTCCTGTTCCACCAATAATAACAAAAAATTTGGATTCTTCAGAAGCAGTAATTGGGTATGTATCTTCCGGCATAAGCTCCTCATTCATGGGAAGGCTAACCATTTGAAAATCGTCGTCATCATTCTCTGAGGCAGCACTAGTATTTTCCTGATCTTCTAAAGTAATTCCACTATATGCTTCGTCCATATGCTTATTCTCCTCATTTGCTCAATGTCTCAAAGCATGAAAGCGCCAGGCATTCTAAATACATCTGCCATGCGTATTTTTCACAAGTGTTTTTTTCTATATTTTCATCTACAGAAACTGTTCGGCAATACTTGGGATACCATTCAGTTATATCAGCGGCATTATCTGCACAGAGAATTGCATAAGTAATTGGTAATTGCTCGATGGAGGGAAATAGTTTCGCTTTGGATGCAATCATTTTTTTCAATGTAGGATTAATTTCAGTTATTAATTTGGTAAACTCTATATTTTGCGTTCTCCCTTTACAAGCGTTTACTACTTTTCTTATTACTCCCTCCATAGCATAGGGCCCCGGATAGTTGGAAACAAAACAAGCAGCCTCATATGCGACAAGAAGGCATCCGTTAATTTTTTCGATTTCTTTAAACGGCTGGTTTAAGGTTGTACTCCAATCCGACATCATCCACCAGAGGAGTTGAGAATCTTCTTCATAAGCACTTTGCATTTTTTGCATAGTATTGAGTCGATTACATAAAACATCAAGATAGTCTACACACTCACCCAATACATGAATTAAATTTTGCGCTGATGTAGCATCCCATGAAGGCTTATTAATAGTAGTTGCCACAGTTTTTAAATTGGCTTTATCAAAATCGAGGGTATCATCTGTAAAGTTTTTTTCACGAATGGCAATTCGATCAATATTAAATCTCTTTATGATTTGCTCCAATGCTCTGAGAGCAGAAGAAGGCTTTTTATAAAATGATGTTGTAAGCGTAAGCAGTTCAGCGAAGCTACTATAGTCTATATTTTCGGTGGAAATTTCCAGTAATGTTGCTCCAGCGAGTAGAGACAACTCTTTTGTATATCGACTAGAAAAGCTGGGATCTTTTTCAATAAACACAGATGCAAAGCTTTCCAAATCTTCTTTATCGGTTGTTAGCCCATAGTACAGATTGACAAGGTTACAAATATCATTAGCGTCAACACTTTTAGCATAATCAGCAATGCACTCTAAACGTTTCTCAATCTGACCTTCTTGTGGAGCAAGATTTACGTCAATATACCATTCATTGAAATTTTTAATCATTGTCTAAGCCCTTCTTTCTGTATTCTGACTTCTTCAACCAGTTGAGCCTCGCAGCCGCTTTCTTTGGCTCTACTAATAATTTCCTCAAGTAATTCAGTGTGTTTTTTTCCTTCATCCTTAGGCTTTTCTAAAGCAAATTTTTTAAGTATACGTTCTCTACAAAGGAATGGGAGGCTCATGAAGTCATAAATAAAACTTCTCTCCCAAGAGGACACTGATAACACGCTCTGCTCTGGCATTACTTCTGGCGGAGTAGCATTATCTAGGTTCATGCATTCCGACAATGGTAAAGAATACTCTATATATTCTTTACCATCGGGTATTGAGGTATCTGGCTCAAATTTACTTGATGTTTTATCTAAAACCCTAGGATAAATCCGAACAGTTAATACATCGCAGGAATCGACTTTATCAATTTTTAGACAAATCCAATTATAGCGTGGAATCCATCCTTCTTCAAAGCGGGAAGGATGGGTGGCACCACTTTTAATGAGTAAAGCGTTTTTATAACATTCAATGGCCTGTTCATGTTTATGACCATACAGTTGAATGGCTATTCGATTATTTATTTTTAGGGCCAACCTACGTTCCGGGTCTTCCCAACATTCAGGAGGATGGTGACATAAACTAAGAAAAATTGTATTTTCTTTTCTTGACGGAATTTGGATTTCTCCTATCCGCATGAGCTTCTCCCCACCATTATCTCTGTGGTCTTCATGGTTTGAAATAATTGTGGAGTTAATTCCAACTATGCAAAGTTTATAATTCCCCTCAAAGTCCATTTCTTGCTTCCAAATAGGCCTGTTTGGCGCAAGACTACATCCATACATAGTAGCAAATTTTTCGTTATAACATGTTATCGGTGAATATAGAACACTTGAATCTTGAGTATTTCTAAACATTTCAGATAACTGCCAGTCAAATTCTGTACTATTTTTTGTTTGCTCCAACTTATCTTGCAACGCTTTTACACTGGCAGATGATCGTGTGATATTTTGATCCACATCATGATTACCAGGAACGCAGAATATATGAGACTTTTCAATCTTAAGCAAATCACAAATTCGTTCTAGAAACTCTATTGCTACCTTATACTCTATCGCCTGTCCACTAAAAGCAATATCACCACAGACCAAGATCCCATCTATAGAAGAAATCTCCTTTGTCAAATTATGGGATATATCATAAATGAGTTCTGAGCGAAGATCTTCATCAATATCGAAAGGATCTCCACTAAAGGTTCTGAAATGAATATCTGATAAATGAATGAATGAGAGCATTTTCTGCACCCCCTACAAGCCTAATGCAATACTTTGGTTTTAATTATATCATTGTTTCCAAATTTCAACAACGAGACATTCATTTGTGTGCCATAGAATTTTCTATGGCACTTTTATTATGTTAATTAAATTTTGGGTTCTATCACTTATTTCGATTGCATCTATGGGATGCTACACCAACCTCAAAACTGCACCAAAAGGAGTCAAAAATCCAGTACTTTTTCTTCTACAATTAGCCGGAAGGCCGCCGCCCATAGGTTTTCACCTCCGTGGTATACGGGCGGCATAGAGGCCACCTTTTCCTCGAAAACGAACACTTTTTTCAAACCGCCGAAAGGAGGTGATATGATGGAGGTATTTCGCATTGAGAAAACCCGTGACTACACGGTGATGTCCAACCACCACCTGCGGAACACGGGGCTGTCGCTGAAATCCAAAGGGCTGCTCTCCATGATGTTGTCCTTGCCGGAGGACTGGAACTACACCACCAGGGGCCTGGCCAAAATCTGCAAGGAAGGAACGGACAGCATTGGATCAGCCCTAAAGGAGCTGGAACGGGCCGGGTACATAATCCGCAATCGGCTGCGAGACAGCAAGGGCAAGATCGTGGATGTGGAGTATGTCATCTACGAGATGTCCCGTCCCTCGGACACGGGCCAGCCGTGTGAGGACGAGCCGGATACGGCTTGTCCAGATACGGAAATCCCGGATATGGATAACCCATGTCTGGAAAACCGGTCGCAATTAAATAAAGAGAAAAGAAATCCTGAAGAACAAAATACTGATTCATCAAGTACGGAAGGATCAAATCCTGTCCTATCCTCCCCCAAAGCCCCCAGGAGTTCGGACGGGATGGGACGGGACTGGATGCGGGAGCATGAGCGCTATCGGGAATTGATTTTGGAGAACATCGAGTACGACTACCTCATCCAGAACCATCAGCTTGACCGGGACCGCTTGGACGAGCTGGTGGAGCTCATGGTGGACACGGTATGCTCCCGTCGGGAGACCATCCGCATTGCCGGGGACGACTACCCGGCGGAGGTGGTCAAGTCCCGGTTCCTGAAGCTGGACAGCTCCCACATCGAGTATGTGCTGGACCGGATGCGAGAGAACACCACCTATGTCCGCAACATCAAGAAATACCTGCTGGCCGCCCTGTATAACGCCCCGGCCACCATCGGCAGCTACTACACTTCCCTGGTGAGCCATGACCTATAAGGCAATAGGGGCCCGCGCAAAACAGAGTTTTGTAGGGAGTAGGGGAGTTGCTGCGTGAATATGGTTTCGCCGCCAGTCCAAACCGAGTGATTCAGAGCAAACTACGACGAAAAGGAGGCATTGCCAACCACTCAGTGTACATGTTCGGTTTTTATCAAAACGACTTGATGATTGGGGGAATCATTTTAATCTATAATAGCAAATGTTCTTCCCGGCGCCTTCTCGTTTCAGTTCGCCGGCGGCCACTAATTTCCGCAGTGCCCCTTCGATGGAGCTGATACTGAGCGAAGGGCAAAGCTCACGGATGTCCTGCTTCGTAAACCGGCCGATTTTCTCCATGGTCGCCCGGTGCACGGTCTCCAGGGCAGGGAGTTTAGTCTCTACCAGAGCAAAACGATCTTCAAAATCCTTGTAGGCGGAAAGAATGGTCCCCAGCAGATACTTGATGAACGGAACCACATCTTCGGTACCTTCATGCCATCCGATCTGCGCCTGGCCCAGGACATCATAATAGAGGTCCTTATTTTTTGCGATCTTGGCCTCCAGCGAGATATACTTGCCCACATAGAACCCGCTGCGGTAGAGCAGCAGTGTGGTCAGCAGACGGCTCATTCTGCCGTTTCCGTCGTTGAAGGGATGAACACAGAGAAAGTCGTGGATGAACACGGGAATGACGATCAGCGGCTCCACTTCCATATTCCCAATGACCCGGTTGTACTCCTCGCAGATCCTGTCCAGGGCCTCCGGTGTTTCATAGGGAGCCAGTGGCGTAAACAAGGTCTCCACATGGCCATCGGGATAGGTGGCGCTGATATAGTTCTGCACGTTTTTAGTTCTGCCGGCCATGGGGTTATTCATGTGGCTGTAGAGGATCTTGTGGAGTTGCAGGATATAGTTTTGTGTAATAGGGATGGCGTCGAAGTTCTCGTGAACGAGGTTCAGTACATCCCGATAACCTGCAATCTCCTGCTCGTCACGATTTCTTGGTGTCGTTTTCTCCTCCACCAGCTGCCGGATGCGGGTGTTTGTAGTCACGATGCCCTCAATGGCATTGGATGCCTCGGTGCTTTGCACCTTTGCAATCTCCACCAGTTTCTCCAATTCCTCTGGCCGCTGTTTCAGGTACAGTTCCTGCTTTCCGGCTTCTTTATAGATTGCCGCGACCAGACCCAGGATCTCCGAGTCCCACTTCTGTCCCCGGATCGCGGAGTAATTGAATGTACGCATACCCTTATGCCCCCTTTTATTCCCTTAAATTTTACCATGGAATAAGGAAAAGTTCAACTCTAGGAGAAAACTTTCCCTTATCAGTATATCAGTTTTAAGGGATACTATACGTCTGTAAGGGAAATCAATCCTGTTTCCGCCATAGATTTTCTCCCGCAGCGTTTCTTATGTCCCATAGTCTTTTTGACTTAGCGATTATACTCGCTTCTCCTCCTCCGCGATCTTCCGATGGAGGTCCAGCAACTCCTGCTTCATCTGTTCTCCGGTCAATTCCCCTCGGACCCACTTCTCTGACAGAAACTTTGCATCCGAAGAAACCGGTACACCATGGATTGCGTTGATTGCATCCGCGGTTTTGAAGGCCGCAAGCCTTTTATAAAAATTCTCTCTCATTGTTTGTTCAACTCCATATCATAATGGCAGAACGGGACCGCCAGCGTACCGGCGGTCCCGTGTCTTTTCATCCAAGGATTTTCATTTGCAGTAAAATTGTTGTAACTGTAGTAAACCTGATTTCTCACAAACCCAGGTTTCATGCGGGTTTGCGGGCTATCCGTCAGTCTAATGGCTTCATCGTGGGGAACACCCCTCCGGTCTCTTCATCCGGTTTCATCACGCCTTGCAGAGCTTGAAAAGTGGCATTCTCACATGGTTTTTCTAACTTTTTGGATTCCATAGGATGTCCTCCTGTGCCGTCTGGTTTGAGGCAAAAGTTGTAGAAAAGTTGTAGAAAGTTGTATTGGCACAAAATCGGCTTGAAATTGGCACAGCAATAGGCTTCATCGGCCTACAAGCGACCACAATATAAAATTGCTCGGCTGTAATAAGGTCTGTATAAACTCTACATATTATTTCAAGCAGATCCATACAGAAACAAGTATAGCATAAGCTTTGTAGATGTTCAAGTCAACGATTTTTTAACCCTGATACCGAATTTCATACCTTATATATAAAAAGGAGTACACCATGCCAGAATATCAATTGCAAATCAAACAGGTCGTGGATTACCCACGATGCCGGATTTATCGGCAATTCGTCCATCGGCTGATGGCAGACCGGAGCATTCGCGCAAGCGGAGGCTCTGGTCTTTTTTATTTTACCGTGCTTTGCAGCTACGCAAACTTCCGCACTTCATACCGCCGGATAGATGGTATTAGCTATACCATCTATCCGGGCGAATGGGTCTGCACACTCAAGGAAGTGTCCCAATGGTTTCGCACACGGTTTCAATGCCAGGCGTTGACAGTGCTGGAACAACTGCAGAAACAGCACTTTATCACTTTTCAGACACTGGATCGCGGCAATGTGATCCGCTATAAAATTTGCGACTGGGCGCGGCATAACACGGTGCTTGAATATAATGCTCCCTGCCAAAAGGATACCGGCTTTTTCTTTCTGCCCGTTTCCGTTGTCACAGATCTCATCAGCACAAGCCGATGCTCCGAAATGGATATTATTCTGGACCTCTGGGTTTCAGCCGTCTACAACGATAATCAGGTACAGGGGTCAGACCTGGGGCCAGTAGTCTATTTCCGCAACGGCACCGGCAATCCTCTTGTTGCCTACACTGAACTGGCTGTCCGCTGGGGGTTGTCCCGGGCGACAGTCGGCCGCGTCCTCAAAAAGCTGGCCGCGCTGGACTATATCTCCCTTATGTCCTTCCCGGGCCGACACGGCAGCGTGGTCTATTTGAAAAATTACCTGTCCACCATGTTTGAAATATCGGATGTTATGGTGGACAAAGAGGAGGTCGCTATGACGCTCAACATCCGTTTGGAACTCCCCGATGAATCAGGCTCCAGCCAAAACACACCAAGTATAGAGCATGAGGTTATCGTTTCAAACGAACTCAATAGCGTTTCAAAATCGCACATTGAAATTATCATCCAAAAGATGGCTCAAATCCTGATGGCACAAGGGATTTCGTGCTTTGGTTGCCCCCTCTCCCGCTATAAGTTATATCCCTTATCGGGTGACTGCCGGGAAGATTTACTACCCCGCGTGCGGGAACAGTCAACGCTCTGTTTTGGCCTGTCTATTCTGTGCGGGAACAGACAGGTCACCACTTTTGAACTTACACTCTCTCCCATCGCGGAGAATTGAACAAGGAGGTCTTACCATGAAAAAATTTGTTGAAAAAGATGTCGCAGAAAACCCGCTGTACCATGATACATGGAAACTGTTGAAAAAATACCGCGATGTGGTGTGGAGCCTGGAGATTTCTGTCCAGCATGTGCGGTCCAAGTTTGAGATCGAATACGGCACATCCATCGAGGAATTTCTGGATTCCATCTATCTGGCCGGCGCCGATCTGAATGGGAGCGATATTGAACACCATGCCAAGTGCATTGAGCGCAGCCACAAGATGCTGAAACTTTTGGATTCAGCAGTCGAATTGCTTCGTACCCGCCACAAGAACGGCGAGGCCTATTACTGGCTGCTTTACTACTCCTTCCTCTCCCCGCAGCAACTCAAAAATGTGGAGGAGATCATCGAGAATTTGCGTCCGCATATCCGGGACATCTCATTCCGTACTTACTACCGCAGGCGCAGGGAAGCCATTGACGCACTCAGTTCCGTACTATGGGGGTACACCTCCAAAGACAGTTTGGATATGCTGGAACAGTTCTTTCCAGCGCCAAAACCAGATGAAAAGGCCAAGGGCAAATAATTGGCAGAATACGGGAATGAAATTGGCGCATTCCTGCCCTTGAGCCGTAAATCCTGGTGTGCTAAACTGAATATGCTCAAACTTGCACCCAAAACTGAATGCAGGCAGTGAACGGCACCTTTTTCAAGGTGCTTTTTTGCTGCCCTAATAATCGGCCGATTGGGGAGGGAGCCCGCATCTATTACAAGAGCTGCGGGCTCCTCTTTTGTTTGAGTCCCGCATATTACATTTGGATTGGAGGTCCGAAAATTGAAAAAACGCAAGATTCCTCACCAAAAGCGAAACGGCGATACCAGCCCTCCGCGCCGTTTTTCCATTGGCAGAATCGCTTATATGGCGTTTCTGTGTCCCACCGTCTCATTGATGTTCAGCCAGCCGGCCTTTGCCGCAACCGATGTTTGGACAAAGGCCACAGAAATCATGCAGGATGTCTACACGCAGATCCTCGCTATCTCCACGATTGCGGCCATTGTGACCGCTTCGGTAGCATTGCTGCTCATGAATTTCTCCCGTTCTGGTAAAACGGTGGATGAAAGCAGAGCTTGGCTCAAACGAATTGTTATCACCTGGGCCATCTTAAACAGTCTGGGCTTTATCATGTCCTATATCGTCCCCTTCTTTGAGGGTGGTCAGTGGGCAGGTTGATCGGCATCACATTGATACCCGACGAAAGGAGGCATGACCTATGGGTATTCTGGACGGCATTGTTGAATGGATTGCAGAGCAGGTCATGGCGGG
>CEAO01013544.1_pt1 | contig 108190 bp, 74 predicted proteins | sample 557631 | NCBI WGS metagenome assembly CEAO01 (sample SAMEA3182049, study PRJEB8094) | gut metagenome | biome: human; feature: gut; material: Stool; isolation source: human stools | place: Canada | collected 2012-02-08 | reverse complement strand
AAAAAAACAAAAGAGTATCAGGCTTTAAGCAGCGAATAGATATGACGAAAATTTTCTGCCAGTTCGTCCACGTTCAAACCGTTTAGAAATGCTTGTTCGTATGACAGTCCTAAAAACATTTGCCGGAACATGATAGCCGTTTTCTTCACGTCCGTGTTGCTCCTGATTTCCCCGCTTTCTTTTGCCTTCTGTATGACTTTCTCCCATAGGTCATAGTCTTGTCGGTAGATTTTCTCAATTTTCTGCCTGATGTCCGGATAGTACATGCGCACTTGTGACAGAAAGTGAAAGTAGTAGAAGTTAGGACTACAATCATGCGGGCTGCTATTATCGCCAATTAGTTCAACAATCCTTTTCATGGAAGCGGCTACCCCCGCCACGTATTGCCCGATGAACTCCGCCAACGTATCGGCAGGAGCGGCAAACTTGTTTTCCGGTTCGTGCATTTGCAACACGTATTTGTCCGCCACAGCCATGAATAAATCCAGCTTGTGCGGAAAATAATAAACGATACCCGTTTTTGTCACCCCGCAGGCTTTGGCAAGCGTGATGATGCTTGCTTTCTCGTAGTTCATCCTGACAAATACGCCGAACGCTTTATCTATTACTTCTTCACGGTTAGTTATTATCATACACGTTTGTTTTTAATCGGTTACGAAGATACGGATTTTGTTTTAACCATTTGTACCCCAGTGCTTTTTTTTAGTGCAAGGTGCAAGTATATATTTATATATATAGCTTGCACCTTGCACTAACCCAAAAATATTTATTATCAGATATTTGCGAGTTTCAAAAGAAAGCCGTATCTTTGAACCCGAAAGTTAGGCAGACAAACAGCGGTCAAAGTTGGACAAGCCCAACATCTGAAAATCGTTACTGTTTCGTTACCTATTTGAAATTTTGAAAGCAAAGTAGCTGAAATATAAGCGGTTAGATTTGTAGGTTCAAAACCCTGTCTCTCCGCTAGGATAGCAGCTTTTAAGCTGCTATTTCTTTTGTGGAAAATATATTTCCATTGTCTGTTTTTATTGGAAAATAAGGAGAGGTGCTCGAGTGGTTGAAGAGGCACGCCTGGAAAGCGTGTATACCCCTAAAGGGTATCACGAGTTCGAATCTCGTTCTCTCCGCTTTTTTGTTTGTTGTTAAAAAAATGTTTGAAAGCGGCTGCCTTGATTTTTCAAAGCAGCCACTTTTTTATTCCGGACATTTATTCCAACTCCTCGATAATCTTCTTCACATCTATCGGTTGCAATCTTCCGTACACTTTCTCGCCAATCATCACTACCGGAGCCAGTCCGCAGGCACCTACGCAGCGCAGGCAGTCCAATGAGAATTTTCCATCTGGTGTGGTTTCGCCGACTTCGATGCCTAGTACGCGTTTGAATTCTTCGAGTAACTTCTCGGAGCCGCGCACGTAACATGCCGTACCCATGCAGACGGAGATGGGATGTTTCCCTTTCGGGGTCATGGTGAAGAAGGTATAGAAGGTGACCACTCCATATACTTTCGATACGGGGATATTGAGTTTGGAAGCGATGATGCGTTGCATCTCTTCGGGCAGGTAGCCGTGCAGGTGTTGCGCTTCGTGCAAAATATTGATTAGTTCGCCCGGGTTGTTTCCGTGCTTGTCGCAAATCGTTCGGACTTGTTCTGCCACATCGCAGGCTAGTTTTATATCTGACATAATACTCTTCGTTTAAAGTTAATCCATAGATTTGTTGAAATAGTGCGTGTGCAATAGCGTTTCCGATATCTCGCCCAGTGGTTTGCCGAGATATTCTTCGTACAAGGTCTTGATGTACGGATTCTCGTGCGATTTGCGCAAAGGCTTGTTGGCGTCTTCGCGGTAGAGTGCGTTGGCGCGTGCATACAATATTTCCGAGTTGCCGTGATGCAACGGCTGTCCGCCTCCTCCGATGCAACCTCCGGGGCAAGCCATAATTTCGATTACATGATATTCGTTGTGCCCGTTCCGTATATCTTCCAATAGATGGCGGGCGTTGCCTAGTCCGTGTGCGATGCCTACTTTTAATTCAAATCCGTTTAGGTTGATGGTAGCACGCCGGACACCGTTAAGTCCGCGTACTTGTTCGAAGTTTACATTTTTCAGAGATTCTCCGGTATAGATTTCATAAACAGAACGGAGGGCGGCTTCCATTACACCACCTGTTGTACCGAAAATAACGCCGGCACCGGTCGACTCACCCATAGGGTTGTCAAACGGGCTGTCCAGTACCAGCGGGAAGCCGATATTGGCGCGTTTAATCAGTCGTGCCAGTTCGCGGGTGGAAATAGAATAATCTACGTCGGGAATACCGTTCACTTTAAATTCATCGCGGGCACATTCATACTTTTTTGCCAGACAGGGCATGATGGATACGACTACCAGCTTTTCTCTAGGGATTCCCATCTTTTCCGCCCAATAGGATTTGGCGATAGAACCGAACATCTGTTGCGGTGAACGGGCGGTGGATGGAATGTCCAGCATATCCGGGAAGTGATGTTCGAAGAAGTTCACCCATGCCGGACAGCAGGAGGTCAGGATAGGTAACCGTACGGACTTATCTCCGTTGAGATAGCGCGTCAGACGGTTTAGTATTTCCGATCCTTCTTCCATGATGGTGAGGTCGGCGGCAAAGTCAGTATCGAATACATAGTCGAATCCCAGTTCACGCAGGGCATAAACCATTTTTCCGGTTACCAGTGTGCCGGGAGGAAAACCGAATTCTTCGCCCAGGGCAGCACGTACGGCAGGGGCTGTTTGCACAATCACCACTTTATCCGGGTTAGCTAAGTCGTCGAGCAGGCGGTTCGTATAATCGCGTTCGGTCAGTGCACCCACCGGACAGACAGCTACGCATTGTCCGCAATAGGTACATTCGCTCTCCGTCATCATTCGGTCAAAGGCAGGGGCTATCGTCGTGTTGAATCCGCGACGGATGGCACCGAGCGCACCGACTGTCTGAACATCGTTACAGACACTTTCGCAGCGGCGACAGAAAATACATTTATCCATGTTGCGCACGATGGAGGCAGTGATTTCCCGTTTGCGGGGAGAGAGCTCGCCTCCATTGAAAGGCATTTCGCGGATATTAAAGCGTAGCGCTAATGTCTGAAGTTCGCAATTGCCACATTTGGGGCAGGTGAGACAGTCGTTGGGATGATCCGACAGGATAAGTTCGGCTACCACTTTGCGTGCGTTCATCACACGTAGCGTACTGGTTTTTACTACCATTCCTTCTGTGCAACGGGTAGCGCAGGCAGGAGCCAGATTGCGGCGTCCTATAACCTCGACCACGCAGATGCGGCAGGAAGCAGGATTGTTCTTTATGCAGGTGCCTTTCAGGTCGATGTGACACAGGGTCGGTATGTTGATGCCGATTTTCGTGGCGGCTTCAAGGATGGTACTTCCTTCGGGGACGGTGATGAAATGGCCGTCTATCTGGAGGGTGATTTGTTTATCTTCCATAGTAATCGATTTTAGCAGACAAGAATAGCGTTGAATTTGCAGCGTGCCATGCACATGCCGCATTTGATACATTTATCGGGAGCAATGACATGTGGCTTGCGCACCAGCCCGCTGATAGCATCCGCCGGACAGTTTTTGGCGCATAGATGACAACCAATGCAACGTTCCGGACTGATGGTATACGTTAATAGTGATTTACATTGCTTGGAACGACAAGTCTTATCCCGTACGTGTTCCATATATTCATCGTAGAAGTTATCCAATGTGGATAAAACGGGATTCGGAGAGGTTTGTCCCAGTCCGCAGAGGGCCGTATCTTTGATGACTTGTCCCAAAGTGGCAAGTGTGTCCAGGTCTTTTTCTGTGCCTTTTCCTTCTGTAATCTTGTTCAGTAGTTCCAACAGACGTTTGTTTCCAATGCGGCAAGGTGTGCATTTCCCGCAGGACTCTTCCACTGTAAAATCCAGATAAAAGCGGGCTACGGATACCATGCAGTCGTCCTCATCCATGACAATCATCCCTCCTGAACCCATCATGGAACCGGCCGAGAGAAGGTTGTCAAAGTCAATGGGAGTGTCCAGATGTTTTTCTGTCAGACAGCCGCCTGACGGTCCTCCTGTTTGTACAGCTTTGAACTTCTTTCCGCCTTTGATGCCTCCTCCGATTTCGTAGATTACTTCCCGAAGAGTAGTTCCCATCGGCACTTCGATCAGTCCGACATTATTAATCTTTCCGGCAAGAGCAAACACTTTGGTTCCTTTGGAACGTTCTGTGCCAATCGTTGCAAACCAGTCGGCTCCTTTGGTTAGAATAATGGGAATATTGGCAAGCGTTTCCACATTATTCACATTGGTTGGTTTTCCCAGATAACCGGATTCGGCAGGGAAGGGAGGTTTCAGAGTCGGCTCTCCCCGTTTTCCTTCCATCGAATGAATAAGGGCAGTTTCTTCTCCGCATACAAAAGCTCCGGCTCCGTATCGTATTTCTATGTCGAAACTGAAATCTGTTCCTAAGATATGATCTCCCAATAATCCGTATTCGCGTGCCTGATTGATAGCTGTTTTCAGTCGGTTGATGGCTAACGGATATTCCGCACGGATATATACTAATCCTTTGGTGGAACCAATGGAATAACCGCAGACACACATCGCTTCTACAATCGAATGTGGGTCGCCCTCCATAATGGAACGGTCCATGAATGCACCGGGATCTCCTTCGTCGGCGTTACAAACCACGTATTTGACATCTGACTGTTGCTTGTTGGCAAATTCCCATTTCAGTCCCGTCGGGAAACCGCCACCACCACGTCCGCGAAGTCCCGAACGTTTGATAATATCAATAACGTCCGTCGGCTGTTTGTTAAGCAGGCAATCGGCCAATGCAAAGTATCCTTCACGGGCGATATACTCTTCAATATTTTCGGGATCGATAAAACCACAGTTACGCAATGCGATGCGGAGTTGTTTCCGGTAGAAATCCATGTGCTTGGAGTCGCTGACGGTATGTTCCGTTTTGGGATCTACATACAGCAACCGTTCGATTCTTCGTCCTCCGATGATATGCTCGTTGATGATTTCTTCCGCATCTTCGGGAGTGACTTGGGTGTAAAAGGTATTATCGGGGATAATTTTCACGATAGGACCTTTTTCACAGAAGCCGAAACAGCCTACGGTGATGACTTCTACTTTATCGGTGATTTCGTTCTTTTTGATGGCTTTTAGAAGATTGTCTGTAATACCCTGGCTGGAAGATGCCTTACAGCCTGTACCACCGCAGATCAGAATCTGAAGATGTTGCGCACCGGATGCCAGTCCGTAACACTTTTCAGTCACCTTTTCATTACTTTCTTCGCGCAATGAAAGATTGTGCTCTGCTCTCTTCCTGATTGTTGCCAAATCATGGATAGATAAAATTTTCATAAGTATCAGAATTGTTAGTCGGTTTTTTGCAAATATAATTCTTTGTTTGAAATAACAGCGTAGTCTCGTACAAATAAAATTGTTCTTTGACGGAGGATTTAGGTAAATAAATCTCTATCTTCGTATTTAATAGGTATCAAACCTAAAAAATATAACTGAAGTATGAGACGAATTTTACTTGGACTATGTTTTCTATCTTTTCTGAACATTGCATCCGGACAAGAGATTCCTTTGCCGGAAAAGATGCCGCAGACACATCCGCGGGTACTGACTACTCCGGCGGGAAAGCAGGAAACATGGAAGCTGATTAAAAAAGAAGAATGGGCGAAAGATGTTTTCAATAAATTGAAGGAACGGACGGAAGTATATACGAACCTGACGGATGCTCAACCGGCGTGGTTGCTGTCTCGTTTGGCAATGTACTGGAAGTCTCATGCCACGGAAGTATATGTGAAAGGTGAAACGTTCGACCATGCAGGTGGTGAAAGAGCTCCTTATCCCACTGTGCGCTACACGGGAACCCGTGGCACAGCTGCCACCCACGGTCGTCCCAAATTGGCGGATGTCGTTCCTTATGATGATGAGGACGGGAATGTCACTTTCTGCAATAATGCACTTCCTGACCGTCCTATGGAAAGTGTACACCCATCCAAAACAGGCCGGAATATTGAAAGCCTGAACTGCGAAATCCTGGGAATTGCCCGTGATGCCGCTTTCCTTTATTGGATGACGGATGAAGAGAAATTCGCTAAACTTGCCGCAGGGGTCTTTGATACATATATGACAGGCATTTATTATAGAAACGTGCCCATCGACCTGAATCACGGCCATCAGCAAACATTGGTAGGATTGACTTCTTTCGAAGTCATCCATGAAGACGCACTCCATATCGCTGTCCCTTTATATGATTTTCTATATAATTACCTAAAGGCCAATTACCCGGATAAAATGGAAATCTACGCCGGAGCTTTTAAGAAATGGGCGGATAATATCATTGCGAACGGTGTACCTCATAACAACTGGAATTTGCTACAGGCACGGTTTGTTATGAATGTCGGATTGGTATTGGAAGACAATAAAGAATATGCCGACGGAAAAGGACGTGAATATTATATCGACTATGTGATGAACCGTTCCAGCATCCGCCAGTGGAGTCTGACGCGATTGGCAGATTATGGTTTCGATATAAATACGGGAATTTGGGCAGAATGTCCGGGATATAGCAGTGTGGTAATCAATGATTATGCCAATTTTGTGAATCAGTTTGATACGAATCTGCAATATGATTTGGTGAAAGCAATGCCTATATTGTCGAAAGCGGTAGCAACCACTCCCGAATATCTGTTTCCCAACCGTATGATTTGTGGCTTTGGAGATACGCATCCGGGATATTTGAGTACGAATTTCTTTATCCGTATGATACAGAATGCACAGGCGAACGGGAAGAAAGAACAGGAAAATTATTTCACGGCTTTGCTGAAATGCCTGAACCCGGATTTGGGAAATGATAAAACAGAAAAGAAGAATGTGCGTGTATCTGTCAATTCTTTCTTTGAAGATAAACCGCTGGCGCTAAATCCCAAAGTGCAGCCGGGAAAGATAGAAGATTATGTTTCTCCTTTGTTTTATGCTCCCAATGTGTCATGGCTGGTACAGCGCAACGGTATGCATCCGCGCAACAGTTTGATGATTTCGTTGAATGGCAGTGAAGGGAACCACATGCACGCTAACGGCATTTCGATGGAACTTTATGGAAAAGGATACGTACTGGGGCCGGATGCAGGTATCGGGCTTTTCCTGTATAGCGGACTTGATTATGCGGAATATTATTCTCAATTCCCCAGTCATAATACAGTTTGTGTGGATGGAATATCGAGCTATCCGGTGATGAAAAGTAACCATTCTTTTGATTTGCTTTCCTGTTTCCCGGCATCAGCGGAACCGGGCAAAGCATTTACGTCCGTTACTTACAGTAACCTTTATTTTCGTGAACCGGAAAGCAGGGCGGATCAGACCCGTATGATGAGTATTGTCACTACTGGGGCGGAGACGGGGTATTATGTCGATGTATTCCGCAGCCGGAAAGAGAAAGGAGGCGATAAGATGCACGATTACTTCTATCACAACCTTGGGCAGACTTTGACATTGACGGCAGCAGATGGCAGCGACCTGAATCTCCAGCCTACGGAAGAACTCGCCTTTGCAGGCGCACATCTTTACGCTTATTCCTATTTATATGATAAGAAAGTGGCTGCGACCAATAAGGATGTCAAGGCAACTTTCACCATAGATATGAAAGATAAGGACGGCGATGATATATACATGAATCTTTGGATGAAAGGCGAACCGGATCGTGAAGTCTTTACGGCTTTGGCGCCAATGACCGAAGGGCTAAGCCGTACACCGAATATGCCCTATAATATAAAGGAGCAGCCGACGCTGACATTTGTTGCCCGTCAGCATGGAGAAGCTTGGAATCGTCCTTTTGTCTCGATATATGAACCGAGTACGAAAAAGGAACCGTCTGCTATTCAGTCCGTCTCTTACTTTGATGCAGAAGGAGCAGGTTTGGAAGATTTTGCCGGAATCTGTGTGAAAAGCAAAAACGGACGTATAGATCATATCTTCTCTCTATCTGATGCTGCACAAACCGCTACTTATCAAGGAATGAAAGTGAAAGCGGATTATGCTGTTATTAGCAATGAATATGCAGGAAACCGGACGTTGTTTTTAGGGAATGGAACCCAATTGGTTGCACCCGGGGTAATGATTCAGACCGACAATGCCGCTAATGTATTGCTCGAAAAGAAAGAAGGGAAATGGTATATTATTTCTTCTGCTCCCTGTACGGTTGTTATCGGCGATAAGAAGATAAAACCCGATGCTGCGTCGGAGCCTATGTTGTTGCGTATCTGATGTTTCATTGGTAATAAAGAAAAATTGTATATCTTATCCGTAGTATGGTATATTATGGCCTAAGATGGAAATTGTTGCAATAAAAAACAAAAAAAGCGTGTTTAAACGTTTTTAATACTATATTTTTTCTAATTTTGTGGCTTTCTGTCCAAGTAGTATATAAAATGGACAGTAAGCCCTTTTTTGTGGGTAAATATTTAGTGGGAAATATTTAGTGGGAAATAAATGATGGTATATGTGATGAGAAATGGTCGCAGGGTAATAGCTGCGTTATCATTTCTGTTATTATGTTGTGGTGTACATGTGCACGCACAACGGGTGGCTGTAAAGACAAATGCATTGGGTTGGCTGACCGCCAGTCCGAATGTAGAAGCAGAATTTGTATTGGGTAGTCATGTCTCCTTGAACATGGGGATTGCTGCGAACCCAATCAGTACAGACAACTTTAAAACGACTTTCACGCATTTTCAGCCTGAAGTTCGTTACTGGCTAAATCGTCCGATGGTGAGTCATTTTCTTGGAATCACCGCTTTCGTGAATAATTTTGATATGATGGTAAAAGATGTGCATCACAAAGGCGATGCATACGCCGCTGGTTTGACCTATGGATACGCATGGGTGCTGGGCGATCATTGGAACATCGAAGCAACTGCCGGAGTGGGTGTGTTGCGCTACCGTCAGTTTAAGTATGATAAGGGTACTCCGAAACCGGGTGCGGTCAACGATAGTAAGACCACCATTGCACCTGTCAAACTGGGGGTATCCTTTGTTTATATTATTCGATAACGAACATTAGCTAGTCAGAAAAGAGAATGAAAATCAATTTGAAACGTGATAGATTAACAGGTATACTTCTCGTGGCGATGATGTTCGTCGGTATGAATGTATCCGCCCAACGGATCCGCGTGCAGGGGCATATCACAAACCCGCAGGGAAAAAGTGTTCCGAATGTAAATGTGTTGAATCCGGTCAATGACGAACGTATAGAAATGTCCGACGAGAATGGTCGTTACAGTGTCTTGGTTGAGAAAAACGGCTCGTTGAAGTTTACATGTGTCGGTTATGAAGACAAAACAGTGAAGGTGGCAGGAAAGCAGATTCTGAATGTAGTATTGAAAGATGCCGTCATCGAACTGGACGAAGTTACGATTACTTCCAAAGTGAAGGACAAAGTGATTCCGGAACCTACGGACATCGAAATCAAAGGTAATTATTTTCATCTGAAAACCCGTGTCCCGGTGCCTAAGGAGATGTTTAACTCACATCGTCGCTTGGTATTGCAGCCTTCCATTTATGATGTGACACTGAAAAAGCGTCTGTTGATGCGTCCTGTTGTATTCGACGGGGATACTTATAATACAACGCAAAATCGAATGTACGATTATGATATGGATAAAGATCCTTTGCACGATTACATCCGTGTGAAAACTACTTCTTCACGCAAGGGGGATATTATTGCTTACCATGATTCTATCTATATAGAATATCTGCAACATGACTACCGTGCAGATGTGCATCTGGCGATGGAAAATTACCGGAATATCATTTATCGTGACTCTTTCTCCATTGCACGCGGAACGGTCAACCCGCTTCGTTTCTTGGAGTATAAATTCTCCGCTTTCAGTCTGACGGACGAGAAATATCTTCCGAAACCCGTGATGCAGTTGCGGGATACGAAAGGTGAGGTAAACTTAACCTTCCTGGTAGGTAAAGCCGACCTGGATGATAAGAATCCACAAAATCAGGTGGAACTGAACCGATTGAATCAGGAATTGCGTGGTATTGAGACGAACCCGGATGCCTCTTTGAAGAGTTTTCATATTACGGGGGTGGCTTCGCCGGACGGTTCTTACGCGACGAATCTTCGTCTGGCAAAATTGCGTACGGATAAAGCCCTGGAACGTATACTGGCACAACTGGACCCGGAAACACGTAAACTGTTGGAGGTGAAATCGGATGCATCGGTTGCCTCTTGGAAGGAGGTAGCTGAATTGCTGAAAAAAAACTCCAAGCCGGAACTGGCTAAAGAAGTAGAGGACTTAATCAAACAATATGCAGCTACTCCTTACCGGTTGAATGGGGTCTTGAAATCGAAACCTTTCTACAAGGAACTTGCGGCTACTTATCTGCCTAAATTGAGAAAGGTGCAATATACGTATGGTTATTCAATCTTCCGTTCTTTGACGGACGACGAGATTAGAGAACTTTACAGAAAGAATCCGAAGGAACTGACCCGTTTCGAATATTACCGTATGATTACGACAGCAAAAACTCCCGACGAAAGGGAAAAGTATTGTAGGGAAGCTCTTGAACTTTATGATAACTTTACGTATGCAGCCAATGAACTGGCAGTGGCAACGATACAGAAAGATACTCCGGATTCACGTATTCTCGAACCGTTTGTCAGTAAATCGGCACCGGCGGAGTTATTGTCCAATCAGGCTATTGCCTTGCTGCATGAAGGGAAATATACAAAAGCAGATTCAGTCTTGACCTTGGTTCCCGAAGAAGCGGTTTCTGAAGATTTGCAGGCCATTGTTCAGGCATTGGCCGGTTATTATAATGATGCTTTCGAAAAGGTGGCGGCTACCAGCCCTTTCAATGAGGTGGTGATGCTGCTGGCAATGAAGAAGAATCAGGAAGCATGGGATAAGATTTCTACCATGGATGTAGAGACCGCCCGCGAATATTATATAAAAGCGATTGCCGCCAACCGCCTGGAGAAAATAGGTGATGCGATTATGAGCATTGAGAAGGCCCTTGAACTTGATCCTTCCTTATTGGAAGTAGCGAAGGTGGACGGTGATATTATTGACTTGCTGCCGGAAGAGCAGAAAATTAAATAATGATATATACAACAAGAGTAAACGATGAATATCTTCAGAATCAACAATAAATATGTAGCAGTGGCAATCTTCCTGATGCTTGCTGTTACCTTACAGGCACAGGATTATGGTGCATTGCAATATATGTTACAGAAACGGCCTGCAAATGAAAAGTTCGAGAGCAATAAATTCAATGAACATCTCTTTTTCTCTGCCGGAATAGGGCCATACAGCTTGTTAACAAGTGGAGATAGTCAGGATGGAATGGGAATGACCGCCCATCTCTTTATGGGAAAGTGGATTACTCCGGTTCATGGACTTCGGATAGGGGTGAATTTAGGTTATCTGCCGTCGAGTATCTACGATTCTAAAATAAAAATGGGTGGCGGCAGCCTGGACTATCTGTTGAATATGTCCTCCCTGGCATACGGATACAATGCAAACCGTTGTTTTGAGTTAGTAGGGATTGCAGGTATAGAAGCCGGTTATTCTAAGGTGGGCGACAATAGCGATCGTTCCGAAAAGTATCCGGATTTGAAAGGCGGCGGTCAGCTTTATTACGGCGCTCATCTCGGTTTACAGGGAAATGTACGTCTTTCTTCTACATTGGATTTGTTTGTAGAACCGCGGATCGGATGGTATAATGACGGTTTTGCGTATACGGAAAGTTGGAGAAACTATAAAATGGCTGGTTCGGTTCTGGTAGGTCTGACCTATATGCCTGCTGCTCCGATGGGAACTAAGATTCATTTCGATGATTTCGATAAAAGTTCCTTCCTGAATCATATGTTTATCTCTTTATCCGGTGGTATCAGTACACTGAAAGTTCCGGGAATCAAGAATACGATTAAAGGATTAGGTCCCCAGTTCTCTGCCGGAATCGGTAAATGGTTCAGTCCTTCTTCCGGTCTGCGTTTGTCCGGGACGGTTGGACTTTCAGACACCCCTTCGGGCAGTGCAAGCGGCTACTTTAAACATGTCGATCTGCATGCGGACTATCTGTTGAATATCAATAATGTTCTTTGGGGATATGATGAAGACAGAATATTTAGTCTGAACGGTATTGCCGGAGTTAACCTGGCAGGTACGAAAGGAGTGGATAAAACCGCCAAGTATGCTCCGGGAATAGGAGTCGGTGTGCAAGGAAGTTTCCGTATCAACCGTTCTGTGGATTTATTTATAGAACCTCGCCTCAATGTGTATAATAAGAGATATGCAGGAGGTCGCGGAGTAGGTGGCAATACGGATCAGCTCGGAGAGTTGAATTTTGGTTTGACTTATCATACGATTGACCGTGCGGCACGTCCGAAGAACGGATTCTCAAGCAATCACATCGCAGACAATCTGTTTATGACTTCGGGAATCGGTGTGCAAATGTTCCTGAATAAGACGAATCTTGAAAACCTTGGTTCTTTAGGTCCGCAGGCTTCTGTCTCTATCGGTAAGTGGTTGAGCCCTTATTCCGGTTTGCGCCTGGTGGGTACGGGTGGATTCTTTACGAACTATGTAGTTCCGGGAAGTGTTAAAGCGGGCAAACTTAGACATGCCAGCGTCAGTGGTGGTCTTGATTACTTGTGGAACATAACGTCTACCATGAGTGGATATAATCCCGATCGTATCTTTGATTTAATAGGTTCGGTAGGTGTCAACCTTGCTTATACTTCCAAATCAGACCATAAGTTCCAACCGGGTATTAATGCAGGCATACAGGGATTATGGCATGTGAATGATTTTCTCGGTTTGTACATTGAACCGCAGATTCGCTTGTATGGAGATAAATTCATTGAAGGTAATCTGGGCTTTATGCAGAAAGACGTAATGGTAGGAGTCAATGCAGGTTTCCACTATCGCTTTGTTCCTTATTCAAAAGCAGCCAATCGCAGCGTGTTTGGTCAGGATGACAAGCGTTACTTCATCTCCGGTGCACTTGGATTGGGTAGCTTGCTCGTAGCCAACAAAGATTTGGTGAAGAATGCAGGTGTAGAAGCAAAAGGAAGCATAGGTAAATGGTACACTCCGTTATCTGCATGGCGGGTAAATGGAACAATTATGTACAAGGCCAAAACGTCGTCGAAGATGAATCTTCATTATGCCGGTTTGGGTATGGATTATATGATGAGTCTGGCCACATTGGCAAAAGGATACAGCCCCGACCATGTGATAGATGTTGTTCCTTTTGTGGGAGTTACGGCCGGACTGGTACGCCGTTACGGTAAGTTCCGAGCAGTGCCGGGACTGGATGCCGGTGTGCAGGTAAAGCTGAAAGTGGCTTCTTCTTTGTATCTGTATGCCGAACCTAAAGTCGGTATCCGTACCGATACATACGATGGCTCCGAACAGGGAAGACCTGACCGCGTAGCTTCCATGGTAGGTGGATTATTGTACAGATTCAAGATGCCTACTTTCCAATAAGAAGAAAAATAAGAAATCGAATAAAAAGGGTTGCGCAATACCGGATTAGTGATTGTGCAACCCTTTTTGTATTCCATTTCCAAGAAATTACGGTTACATAAACGTTACATTAATATTACTTCCATTTCTACCTGATAATGAATAAAATGAATCTTTAGAATTCATTTTCTCCCTTGCTATTCTCCTCTACTTTTGCTCCAGAAATTAAAACGAAAACGTATGAAAACGATTACTGAAGCAATATCGAAACAAAGTTCAAACAGAAGATTAGCCGATTTCCTCTTTATTCTATGGGCAGGTGGAGCAGCCCTTCTTTCTTACTCACTGGTTTATACATTGCGCAAACCTTTCACAGCTGCTACTTTTGACGGGATAGAAGCATTCGGCTTTGATTATAAAGTACTGGTTACTATCATTCAGATAGCAGGTTATCTGATAGCCAAGTTTATAGGTATCAAGTTGATTTCCGAATTGAAGAGAGAGAATCGCCTGAAGTTTATACTCGTTTCCATTGCCGTAGCGGAATTGTCATTGGTTGCGTTCGGAGCACTTCCCACTCCTTATAATATGTTTGCCATGTTCTTCAATGGATTGTCATTGGGCTGTATGTGGGGAGTTATTTTCAGTTTTATCGAAGGTCGCCGCACTACGGATATTTTGGCCAGTCTTTTAGGAATCAGTATTGTTATCAGTTCGGGAACGGCAAAATCCATCGGATTGTTCGTTATGAATACATTGAACGTCAGCGAATTTTGGATGCCGGCACTTATCGGTGCTTTTGCACTTCCTTTATTGGCTCTTTTGGGATATAGCTTAACCCGTTTGCCACAACCTACGGCACAAGATATAGAACAAAAGAGTAGTCGTGTAACTCTGAATGGCAAGCAACGGAAAGAACTGTTCATCGACTTTATGCCATTTCTTGTATTATTGTTTGTAGCTAACCTAATGTTGGTAGTGCTTAGAGATATTAAGGAAGATTTCCTGGTGAAGATTATTGATATGAACGGACAGTCCTCATGGATGTTTGCGCAGGTAGATACAGTCGTTACATTAATAATTCTGGCGTTATTCGGAGCGATGGTCTTTGTGAAAAGTAACATAAAAGTTTTGGTTGCCCTGCTGGGATTGGTCGTACTTGGGACAGCCACCATGAGTTTTATATCTTTCAATTATGATTCTCTGCAATTGGATGCAATCACCTGGCTGTTTGTCCAAAGTCTCTGTCTGTATATTGCCTACCTCTGTTTTCAAAGCATTTTTTTCGACCGCTTCATCGCTTGTTTCAAGATAAAAGGAAATGTCGGTTTCTTCATTGTGACCATTGATTTTATCGGATATACGGGAACTGTACTTGTCTTGATGTTCAAAGAATTTGCCCATGTAGACATAAACTGGTTGGAATTTTATAATATATTATCCGGTTACGTAGGACTGATCTGTACGGTTGCTTTCACCTGCTCCATGATTTACCTGATACAGCGCTATAAAAAAGAGAAACAGCTGAAGAAAGCGAAAGAAGCCGAAATGAGCAACGGGATAAAATTTACGGGAGAAGGTATGGAGCCAACTACTTTTTCACAAATTTGATAAAAGGTGGACGATGAAAATAATAGGACTATATTTGAAATTCTCCTTCCTTCTATCTCTAATACTAACGACTTCCCGGATAACGGCACAGAATCTGCCCGATGGCATACAATATAAAATCACCGGGCGTCTATTAATGGATGGAGGAGTGTATCTGAAGAATCCGAATAACTTTGGCAACGGCACGGAATTTAATGACCTTCGCATCGGTGTAAAAGCTACCTATCAGAACTGGGGAATGAAACTGGAAATGGGATATGCCGGAAACAAAGTAGCCATCAAAGATGCTTTTGCCACCTATTCCTATAAGAATAGTTCCATTCAGATAGGACAATTCTATGAGCCATTCAGTCTCGATATGATTTGTAGTACATTTGATCTTCGCTTCAACCAATCTCCGGGAGCTGTGCTGGCATTGACAAATAGCCGACGTATGGGAGTAGCCTATTCCTATCGTACCCAATATTACTATCTGTGTGGCGGATTCTTTACCGATAATGATTTGAGCAACCTGAAAAACGCATCGCAAGGATATGCCATTGACGGACGTTTGGTTTACCGTCCACTTTATGAGCAAGCGAAACTGATACATATAGGATTAGCAGCTATCCATCGTACACCGGACGGCACGCTTCCCGAAGATGAGAACAGGAATACGTTTACTTATAAATCTCCGGGCGTGAGCACGATTGATAATCGTACATTAATACAAGCAGATGTAGATCATGCAGCATCCCAATTTAAAATAGGAACCGAACTGCTAATTTACTATCATAAATTCTTTCTTCAGGGTGAATACATCCGCGCCCATGTAAAACGGGAAAAGGGTTTTGAGAACTATACGGCACAAGGAGCTTATCTGCAATGTTCCTGGCTATTGTTGGGACAGAATTATCTGTATGACGAAGAAGTAGCCTGTCCCGGAAGACCGGAAGGAAAAGCACTTGAACTATGTGCCCGTTTCAATTATCTCTCTTTGAATGATGCCGGAATAAAAGGCGGAACACAGAAAGACCTCTCCTTCGGATTGAATTACTATATCAATAAACACATTGCTGTCAAATTGAATTATAGCTACTTCATCCCCGGCTCGCATATCAAAGAGATCGAAAGCACAAACTTTAGTGTAGTACAGGGACGTTTTCAATTCATATTCTAGTACTTGGCAGTTCCGTTCGAATAAAGCTATAATAAAGAATAGGAAGGTGTATTGTATACTAGTTTTACTAAATGTTTCAAAGACATATCGAGAGCACTGCCGACTCAATATGCAGAACCGTATGTAAAAAGTAAAAAATAAGAAGACAGAAAAAACTGGAATGTTCTAGGTAAATCTCCTTTATTGTTCGTAATAGACAATAAAGGAGATTTTTTGCATTGGTTATTTTTTCTATAGTTTCTGTTACCAGTTTGCCAACCTGGGTGGAATAGAAAGTATAGTTTTAGAAAGAACTTCAATAAACAGAATAATTAAAATATAACATAGTTTAGTGATATGAATATAGTAGGAGTTTTATCAGGTAAAAGAAAATGTTTGTTAGCAATAGCTATTGCATTTTCGACATTCGGGAATGCCCAATTAGTAACCTATCCGGAAGGATTGAACACTGGTATGCCACATAATGATGATTATACAGTCAAAGTACGTGAAGCAGGCGGTGAATGGAAAGATGTATTCGAATATGAAGTCCAAGTAGATATGGATCGGGTACAATCTGCTTCAATGGTACAGTTTGATATAGGCAGTCCCGTAGAAGTGATGGTGAAAAAGAACAATGGCACCATTCAGGATGTGAAAATCCGTCCGTTAGCAATAGGTATACAACATACGGTAAACCACAATGCTATCTTTTTTACACTCACTAGACCTCAATGCCTGTCGATTGAGTTTAACGGTGATCGTTTGCATAATCTTCATTTGTTTGCTAATCCTTTGGAAACAGAAACTTATACTGAAAGCAGTGACAAAGTAATGTATTTCGGACCGGGTGTCCATCGTCCGAAAGATTTGCCGAACACACAGATACAGATTCCTTCCAATACTACTGTTTATTTAGCTCCCGGAGCTGTTGTAAAAGCTAAATTATTGATTGACAAAGCTGAAAATGTACGCATTGTCGGGCGTGGTATTCTCGACCATCCGATCCGTGGAATAGAAGTTACTCATTCTAAAAATATATGGATTGACGGTATTACAGTTATAAATCCAGATCACTATACAGTATTTGGTGGTGAGTCTACAGGGTTGACCATCAATAATTTAAAGTCTTTTAGTTGTAAAGGATGGAGTGATGGCATAGATCTGATGTGTTGCAGTGACGTATTAATAGACAATGTTTTTATGCGGAACAGTGATGATTGTATTGCCATCTATGCCCATCGCTGGAACTATTACGGAGGAAGTCGTAACGTGACTTTACAGAATTCAATCCTTTGGGCGGATATTGCTCATCCGATCAACATTGGAGGACACGGTAACCCGGACGATAAGGCTGGAGAGATTCTTGAGAATATAACTGTCCGTAATGTCGATATTCTGGAACATGATGAAGATGATCTTCTTTATCAGGGCTGTATGGCAGTGGATTGCGGTGATAAAAACTTGGTACGCAAGGCATTATTTGAGGATATCCGTGTAGAGAATATCCAGGAGGGAAGATTGTTTCATATTAATGTTCGTTTCAATTCAAAGTATGATAAGCAACCCGGCCGGGGAATTGAAGATATTATTTTTCGGAATATCATTTATAATGGAGTAGGGGAGAATCCATCTCTATTGAAAGGGTTTGATAAAGAACGTTCCGTCAAGAATATCATCTTCGATAATGTGATTATCAACGGCATGAAGATGAAAAATATAGATGATTTTATCACGAATGAATACATAAAGAATATCACAGTCAAATAGCATAATCTGGTATATGAAGTATGAATGGAAAAATCTCTTTGTATTAGGTGCAAACTTCTTTTCTTCTAATATCAAACTTTCTTTAGGTTAAACATAAACTATAAATGCAAGTTTCATTTATATAATTAGAACTTGCAATTATATAAATGAAACTTTCGTTTTTATAATCAAAGCTTGCAATTATAGATTTCTATTAGATAAGAGTAACTTTAGTATTAGAAGGAAAGAACTTTGCAATAGGAAGATAATAACTTATCTATTAATAGATGAGAGCAAAGCTGCACTGGAATCAGAATTAAGGAGTCTGGAAGAGAACCATGAGTATAAATACAAGAGTTTTATTCCCGGGTTTATGCTAATCAAAGTAAATGTTTCATTCACTTTGAACTCCTTTTTATTACTAAATACTATCTTTGCTTATCACTTGTATAAAAAACGAATCGCACTATGATTAACAAAATTATATGGATTATTGGGATTGTATGGATTGGGAATATTCAAAATGGAGTGCAAGCGCAACGACGTAACTTTATCCATCCCGGAATCACCTATACCCAAGGTGATTTAGACCGGATGAAAGCTATGGTCAAGGCGAAACATGAGCCTTATTATTCTACTTTTCTGAAATTAAAGGAATCTCCCTATTCTTCACTCAATACGCAAGTTATCAATCGGGGAAAACAAATCAGAGAAGGACGTTTTAATGCTACTATCGGAGTAGATGGCAGGCGGGCACATGACTTAGCATTGCTTTGGCATCTGACGGGCGATGAGGCTTATGCCCGTAAAGCGGTCGAATATCTGAATGCTAATTCTTATTATACCAATACAAGTAGTCGTGGAACAGGACCATTAGATAACGGAAAGATTTACCTTTTAATTGATGCCGCCGAATTAATGCGTGATTATTCCGGTTGGAAAGTAGAAGACCAGCAACGTTTTAAAAATATGTTGGTCTATCCTGGATATAGCAATACGGAAGATTTCTCTTCCAAATATGCAAATTACTGGGATGATTCAAAGAACGGAGTTACATTCTATTGGAATATTTTTAATTTCGATGCCGCAAGGTTTGGTAATCAAGGACTTTTCGCTGCTCGTGGAATGATGGCAATGGGTATTTACTTAGATAACGAAGTAATGTATGACCGTGCTTACCGTTATTTATTGGGAATGAAGCATCGACCGGATGATTTACCTTATCCTTCAGGACCACCGGTCATTAGCAAAGAACCGATTAAGAAATCACCAACCATGCTTGATTATAAATTGGAAGGAAGAGAAAACAAGATTTCAGATTATGGATACGATGAACAGCTACAGTATTATATCTATCCAAACGGTCAATGTCAGGAGTCGAGTCGCGACCAGGGACATGTATTGGCAGGTATCCACAATTATGTAGCTATCGCAGAAATGGCATGGAATCAGGGAGATTCTTTGTATAATTGTCTCAATAACCGTTTGCTTCTTGGTTTGGAATGGAACTATCGTTATAACCTCTCTAAAGTCCAGACTTATGAAGAGCAAAAAGAGCCTTGGGAACCGACAAGTTATAGTAAGAATTCAAATGAAGTTACCTTTGAGAACGGGAAGTTTCTGCAAATAAGGAGTCGTAGTGGACGTTGGGAATCCGTAGCCGTATCTCCTCACGGACGTGGAGACGTAGCAGGTAGTGGTGGAACTCGTGAAATGGCATTGGCGCATTATGCAGTACGTGCTGGATTGCCGGAGAACAACTATACCTGGTTGAAACGTTACCGTGATTATATGATAGAACATCACGGTTGCGAAAACTGGGGGATAGCACCCAACTGGTTTTATGAATGGACTGGCTGGGGAACATTGACCAAGCGATTGACTCCCTGGATGGCAGGCGATCCCGTTTCTTTCTCTACGGGAAAGCGTGTATCAGGAATTCATTTGCTACCTTGTGAAATATCGGCTGCCGATTACGATTATTATTGTCTTGCGGAAGATCCCGAAGGGCATACCTATCACAATGTAGGAAAGAAACGTGGCAACGAATACAGACCTGACGGAGCAGTAGAGCTACGAAAAGAAGAAGATAATTACGTCGTTACCCAAATAGAAGATGGAGAATGGATGAATTATACTGTAAGTATTCCTACCGATGGAGATTATACCGTTTATCTTGTTTATCAATCAAAAGGAAATTCTTTATTGTCCGTAGCCTCTGATTCAGAAGTAAAGACAGAACCCATGCAATTACCCAGTTCTATACAATGGACGGAAAGAGAAATAGGAAAACTCACTCTTCCCGCAGGAGCTTGTGTACTTCGTTTACAGATAGAGCAAGCCGGAGATAAACTCGAAATTCAGAAAATAATAGTAAAGCAGGATAAGGGGATTTGATTCTTCGTTCGTACTTAATAATAGTACTACAAAAAAAGATGGCCATGAAAATTCGAATATGTTTGTTAATCATACTAATGGGATTATTGTATCCGGGTTATATTAGCTCGCAAGAATCCCCTTATGTATTCCGCCAGATTGGAGTTGTCGAAGGATTACCGGATAACTATGTAAAAAGCGTTTTCCCCATTCCCGACGGACGTATCGGTGTGCGAAGTACTGTGTTATTAAGCCTGTATGACGGTGCGAACTATTCAAATTTCCCTTTCAATATTCATGGCGAATATTCGATAGCATATAACCATATTATTCCCGAACAATATATTGATGCCGACAAACGTTTGTGGATGAAAGAACGCAAGAGCCTACGCGTCTTCGATTTGACTACCGAACAGTACATCTATAACGTAGATTCTTTATTTCAACAATTCGGCTTAAAGGATAAAGTGGCGGACCTGATTATTGATTCAGAGAAACATTGTTGGTTTCTGACGCCGGGTTCCTCTGTCTATATGTACGATGCAGAGACAAAATCAATCGAACAGGTTTGTAGGAATGATGAGTTTATGGAATACTATGGAGGATTACTCGGAGTAGAAAGTCATGGAAAATACAGTTGGATGGTTCATCAGAAAGGGGCTATCCGTTGCTACGATTTAGAAAAGAAACGTTTCGTGCATCAACTTGATTTCCTGAAAGACCAACTGAAACCGGATGACCGTGTGGTTTTGAAGATACTCGATAATGGTGACTTTTGGTTGATGTGGGATCGTGGAGTAGGCTATTATGATGTCTATAATAAAAAATGGAACCAAATTTCAGGTATCCAACTCGGACACTATTCATGGTTTACTTCTATGGATGTGGATAAAGGTGGAAATGCATGGGTAGGAACCGTTATTGATGGATTCTATGTCATTGATATGCACAATTTCTCTGTAACCCGGACACTGGATATTCCTTTATTATTAGGTAATACAGTACGAAACGGTATTCAAAGCATCTATTGCGACCGGGAAAATAATTCCGTTTGGATAGGACTTTATAATCAGGGAATGTGTTATTATCATCCCAGCATGAATAAAATAGTGCTGTACAATAAGAAGATGATAAATGGCGACTGGAAAGGAGAGGAAATCCGTTGTATGCTCGAAACATCTAGAGGAGAAATTCTGATGGGTACTACGCAGGGTGTCTATCGCTATGAACCGGAGACTAAAAGCATGAACAGATTCTATCATGAATTCAGTCAGAAGAATTGCCGTGTACTTTATGAGGACAGCAAGAAGCGTGTTTGGGTCGGAACATACCACGATGGGCTCTACTGCATAGATCATGGAAAGGTACAATCTTACGATTATCCCGATACGGATTATCAGAATGAATTGGATTTCAGTAATATCCGTGTCATGGTCGAAGATTCTTCCGGTCGATTGTGGGTAAGTATATATGGTGGTGTAGGATTATTCAATCCTGAAAACGGGCAAATAAACTTATTGTCCGAACAGTTTCCCGAACTCAAAAAATATAAAGTAGCGAATGCATTGGCCATAGATAATCGATCCCGGTTGGTCGTAGGCAGTGATAATGGACTCTACATTTACGATCCTGCAACGAATAAAATATGGATACCGGAGGAAGACGGGCAGGCTAATTCTATTTTCAATCAGGGAAGTATCAAGTATAATCAGATCCTCAAAGACCATGAGGGAACTTTATGGTTTGCTACACAATATGGCTTGAGCGTTTTGACTTACAATGGGCAAAGCTACACATTAGGGAAAGAAGAAGGTCTGTCTAAAGCTATCCTGAACGTAGTGGAAGATAAGAACCATGATATATGGATTTCGACAGTCACTTCTATTTATAAGATAAAAGTAGACAGAAGAGCAGATAAATACAGTTTTCATGTAATCAGCTGTCTGTCGGAAGATGAAATCCGTCAGGATGATTTATATAGTTTCCCTTCGTTAATGACCAGGGACAATCAGCTTTTCCTGGGGCTGATGAACGGCTTTATCGCTTTCTCACCAGAAAACATGATAGATAATCAGTGCCTCAATCGTCCTCTGTTTACTTCATTCCGCTTGTTTAATGTTCCGGTTGTTTCGGGCGAAGCATATAACGGACGTGTCTTATTTGATAAAGCATTAAGTTATTCGGACGAAGTACAATTAAAATATGATGAGAACTATATCACACTTGAGTTTTCTGGTCTGAACTTCCCTAATCCTTCTCAAACCTCTTTCCGTTACCAACTGGAAGGATTTGACAAAGAATGGACGGAAACCCTTTTTGAGAATGGACAAGGACGTGTGGTCTATAATAATCTCCCTTCGGGCGAATACATTTTCCGTGTGTCCGCTGCCGGAAACGACCGGATATGGGGACCGGAGTCTGCATTCAAAATTGTCATTCATCCCCCGTTCTGGGATACACTGGCCGCTCGTATTTTCTATGCAATTTTAGTTATTCTCTTAATCTTCGGGTTGATCTACGTAATAAACCGCCGCAACCGGCAGAAGATGATTCGTATGCAAGAAGAGGAAGCGTTGAAGCAGAAAGAAGAACTGGATCAGATGAAATTCCGCTTCTTCACAAATATAAGCCATGAACTCCGCACTCCGCTGACATTGATTATCACGCCATTAGACATGGTGATACGTCGATTGACAGACGATGCGATGAAAAAACAACTGAATACCATCTATAAGAATGCTCAAAACCTATTGTCATTGGTGAATCAGCTACTCGATTTCCGCAAACTGGAAATGAAAGGAGAGAGGTTGCATCTGATGAACGGCGATATGGAGGAATTTATTGTTTCTGCCTATAACAACTTCATGCCAATGGCAGTAGAGAAGCACCTTAACTTTGTGAACCAATCTGAACATAGAGCGCTTTATATGTTCTTCGACCGGGATAAGGTACATAAGATTGTGAATAATCTTTTGTCCAATGCCTTCAAATATACGCCGGAAGGCGGGACGGTAGACTTACTGCTTGCAACAGAAGAAATAGAAGGAAGAAACTACGTGAGAATATCCGTATCGGACACTGGAATCGGAATATCCGAATCAGACCTTCCTTATATCTTCGACCGTTTCTATCAGGTAGGAAATGAAGGAGAGGAAAAAATAGGTAGTGGCATCGGACTTCATTTGGTAAGGGAATATGTAAATATACATGGTGGCCGTATTAAAGTGGACAGCCGGATAGATCGTGGATCAGTATTCACCGTTTGGTTGCCGATGGACCTGAAACCGGAACCGAACGAACTGCCGGAAGAAATCATCGGAACGGAAACACCAGACATTAAAGAGAAAGAAACCACTACATCTACAGTCGATGATAACCTGAAGAAACTGTTGTTAGTGGAGGACAATCAGGAATTCCGTACTTTCCTGAAAGAACAGTTAGAAGATTTTTATCAAATCATTGAAGCGGCAGACGGCGAGGAAGGAGAGCGAAAAGCGATAGAGGAAAATCCGAACCTGATTATCAGCGATATTATGATGCCGAAAGTAGACGGTATCGAACTTTGCCGTCGGATCAAGACGAACGTGCAGACTTCCCATATACCTGTGATATTATTGACAGCCCGTACTGCCGATGATATCAAGATTAACAGCTATGAAGTAGGAGCAGACTCTTATATGTCGAAACCTTTCAACTTTGATATGCTGATGGTACGCATTGAAAAGCTGATAGAGCAGCAGGAAAAGAGAAAACAGGAATTCCGTAAAAACATAGAAGTAAATCCGAGTGCTATCACCATTACTTCAGTAGACGAACAGCTCATACAGAAGTGTCTGGAATACATAGAAAAGAACATGGACAATCCGGAATATGGCGTAGAAGAATTGAGTGGCGATTTGGGTATGGTGCGTATGAGCCTTTACCGCAAGCTGCAATCCATCACCGGACACACACCGACAGACTTTATTCGCAGCATCCGTTTGAAACGGGCGGCACAATTATTACAAGGAAGTCAGTTGCCGATTGTTGAAATAGCGAACCGGGTAGGATTCAGTTCACCCAGCTATTTCTCGAAGTGTTTTAGAGAAATGTTCGGGATGCTTCCCAAGCAATATGCCGAGGAATCGGGAAGAAAAGAATGACATTGTGTTTGTGTTTGTAGTTTAATTATTACATTTGCGCTCAATAAGTGAGATAATTGTAAGATCTTGTTCACATTGGAGCAGAAAAAGTTTTATTTTATAATATATGTTGATATGAAAGTATTAGTTTTAATTTCATTGGTAGGAGGTTTGATGTTATCCTCTTGCGGAGGTAGCAGTTCAAAAAATAATGCAAATGTTAAGGAGGTAAATCCTGCAGATACCATCTATTTGGGAGACTTACGTGAAAAATTTGCAAATGATAGTGTTTTCTTTAAAATAGTGGCACCGGATTTGATGTTGATGGATTATCAGTATCTTTGGGCAGTAACAGAATCGGAAGCAGTAGAGAAAGGACTGACAAAAGAATACTATAAACGTGTGAAGAAAGAAATCAGCGATACGAATGAAGCGATCAAAAGAGGTGTGATGAAAGGTGCGAACGTAAAACGTATACCGGATTTCCAGGCATCACAGGAAAATAAATAATGAATCCTTCCGGATGAAAGCTTTCATCCATGCAAATATAAGAACAGGGGAGTCGTCAAATGTAACGACATCCCCTTTTTTATTGGTGTAACGGTTAGATTTATCCCGATGAAATGGGAAGTTTTTGCAAAAATACACGCTTGTTACGATAGTTTTGTTATCTGTTACTTTTGTGGTATTTGAATTTGAAACTTGTTCCTACTTTTGTATCATCGTTAAACGGATAAATTTAATGCCATGAATAAACAGCAAGCTACATTTGACGACTTCTTCTCTGAATGCTATCTTAAATATAAGGAGTATATCAAGAACTATATCGCTATCCGCATTTGCCATCCGCATGAAGCGGAAGATTTGGCACAGGATGTCTTTGTCCGCTTATGGGAACACAGGGCATTCGTGAACAAAGATACAGTCTGGTCTTTGCTTTTTACCATCGCTCGCAATATAGTAACCGATAAAATCCGTCGTTATTATAAACAGGAAGATTTCGTCGCCTACGTATATAATAGGATGGAAGACACCAGTCGGAATACCACAGAAGATACCATTCATTTTCGTGAACTAAAGAAGATGCACGATCAGGTAATGGAAACTCTTCCTGTCAAACGCCGTCAGATTTATGAACTTAGTTTCAATCATGAACTCTCTTGTCCTGCCATTGCAGGAAAGCTGTCCTTATCTCCCCGTACAGTAGAATGTCAACTATTACTGGCTCGTAAGACTGTTCGCACCTATTTGAAAAATGAATTCTCCAAAGTCGGTTAAATACCAGATTCGGAAAAACACATATTAACTTTAACAATTTAATAGTATTATGGAAATTAAATCCAAATTCTTATGTTCAAAAGGAGTCGCATTGGCTTTCGCCATGCTGCTGGGTGGTTCGCCCGGTGTATTGCTCTATGCAAATGATTCTGTAGAGGAGAGTTTGATGGTAGTCCAGACGGGCCGCACCATCAAAGGACTTGTGACAGATGCGAATGGTGAACCACTGATTGGTTGTAATGTAGTGGTCGTAGGAAGCAATGCAGGAGTAATTACCGATATTGACGGTCGGTTTACGCTGAATATTCCTGCTGATGCCAAACAGATAAAAGTTAGCTATATCGGATATGTAGATCAGATTATTAACCTTCACGACCGCTCTGATTTTAAAGTGGTATTAAAGGAAGATAATAATGCACTGGACGAGGTTGTTGTAGTGGGTTATGGCACGCAGAAAAAAGCGACGTTGACAGGGGCGGTAGAACAAATTGGTAGCCAGGTATTGGAAAGTCGTGCCATTACCAATGTCGGTGCTGCTCTGCAAGGAGCCACTCCGGGGTTGGTAGTCACTCGTTCTTCCTCACGTCCGGGTAATGAAGGTTTAAATTTCCAGATTCGTGGTCTGACATCTGTCAATGGAGGTAGTCCGTTGATTATTGTAGATGGGGTACCTGTATTGAATTCAGAGTCATTCCAAAATCTAAACTCAGATGATATTGAGAATATTAGTGTTTTGAAAGACGGTTCAGCTTCCATTTATGGGGCGAAAGCAGCTAATGGCGTTATCTTGGTAACTACCAAAAAAGGTAAAGGCAAGACAACGGTTGATTATGGCTTCAATATGCGTTTCACTACCAATGGTATTATGGCTTTCTCTCCCAGTATGCAGGAATATGCTTCCATGTGGCTGGAAGCCAATAAAGAAATGCCGGAACATGACTGGTGGGGCTGGGGAGAAGAAAACCTGAAGAAGATGGCTCAAGGCATTGAAGGTATTTATGAGTCGACTGTAGCCGATTGGGGTACGATGTTCGTTGGTAATGCCAATCGCCTGGATGAATTGTTTGCCCGCCGTTATTCTTACCAGCATAATTTGAGTGTAGCAGGTTCTACAGATAAATCCGATTACCGCATCTCTTTAGCTTATGCTGATAACCAAGCCAATCTGGCCACTGCTTATGACGGGCAGAAACAGTTGAACTTGCGCTTGAACTACGGAATCAAATTGACTGATTGGTTCAAACTGGAGACTTCAGCCAGTATGATTAAAACAAATACCGAAACACCCACACATGGTATTGACCGTACACTTTACGGAAACGATGCTCCGTTTTTCCCGGCAAAAAATCCCTATGGACAATGGTACGCTAACTTCGGTAATGTCGGTGATCGCAATGCGGCAGCAGCTACAACGGATGGTGGACGTGACGAGAGAGAGAAGTTGACTACTCGTGTCGATTTTAAAGCATTGGTGGATATTTGGAAAGGAATCACTTTCGAGGGTACTGCTTCATTTCAAAATGAGGAATATCGCAGAGAACGCTATTCGCTTCCGGTACAGTGTTACAATTGGTTCGGCGAGCAGACGGCGAAGTTAGTATATGAAACAACACAAACCCTTAGTACTCCACAAGATGTGATGAATTTTAAAGACTCCCATCAGCCGGGATATTTGGTACAGGCAAATAATGCCCGGTATCAGTACTATTCAGGGTTATTGAAATATAAGCGTACATTTGCCGAAGTACATAATATAGATGCTATGTTCGGCATCAATGCCGAGAAATGGGTGACTAAGAAAGTTGTTACCGCCCGTGAGAAGTTTGAGGATGCCGGAATTTACGATTTGAATTTGGCTACGGGTACACAGGGTAACGGTGGAGGAAAGACTCATAATGGTACCTATTCATATATTGCCCGTTTGAATTATAACTATGCGGAAAAATATATGGTTGAATTGATGGGGCGTCGTGACGGAAATTCCAAGTTTGCTCCCGGTTATCGTTTTAAGAGCTTCGGTTCCGTTTCTTTGGGCTGGGCGTTCTCGGAAGAACAATTTGTAGAATTTCTAAAGCCAGTTCTTTCTTTTGGTAAGCTGCGTTTAAGTTATGGTAGCTCAGGTAATGATGTTGGGCTGGGCGATTACGATTATGTATCTACTGTTTCTCTTGGGACGGCCGGTTTTGGAACTATACCTGCTAATCAAGTATCTTCAGGTTTTGGCGGTTTAATTTCTTATGACCGTACTTGGGAGAAAGTTTCACAGAAAAACTTTGGTATCGATCTTAACTTTTTCGATAATCGTTTGAAAGCTACATTCGATTATTTTATAAAAGATAATACCGGTATGTTGGTAAATGTCACATATCCGGGTGTTTTAGGAGGTAAAGCTCCTAAAACGAATAGTGGTCATTTGAATGTAAAAGGTTGGGAGTTCACTATTGGATGGCGCGATCAGATTAAAGACTTTTCTTACTATGCCAACTTTAATATTGGTGATACAAAGAGTCTGTTGAAAGAGATGGAAGGAGCAGATTCTTATGGGGCTGGTTGGAATGCAGCCGTGAATGGGTATCCTTTGAATTCGTACTTCCTTTATCGTACAGATGGTTACTTTAAAGATCAGGCAGAAGTAGACCGCTATTATGCACTCTATGGAGAGGGTAAAGAAGATCTGACTGGTGTAGGAGCAGGAAGTGCAAGCCGGTTGCGTCCGGGTGATACCAAACGTTTGGATTTGAATGGTGATTATAAGATTTCCGGTGCAGGGAATGAGAATAGCGATTTGCAATATCTTGGTGACTCCAATCCACATTTTGTTTTCGGTTTCACATTGGGAGGAGCATGGAAAGGTTTTGATGTGAACGCGATGTTCCAAGGTGTCGGCAAGCAGTATGTTATCCGTAATGACTGGATGGCTTATCCTTTTCAAACACGTACTGCCAATCAGAACCCGACATATTTGGGCAAAACATGGACAGAGAGCAATCCGAATGCGGAATTTCCTCGTCTGACTACTAATGCGAATCTTGCACGCTGGAATTATCAGAATAACGACTTTATGATGCAGAATAACCGCTATATCCGTTTGAAAACATTAATAGTCGGCTACACATTGCCGCAGATATGGACTCGCAAAGTAAAACTGGAAAAAGTACGTGTTTATTTCTCTGGTAATGATTTATGGGAAGCTACCAGTATTCGAGACGGTTTCGACCCGGAAATGGGAGCAGCCTCCAACAACAGTGGATACCCGTTTGCACGTACTTGGTCGTTCGGTCTGAACATCACTTTATAGTAGCTATGGAAAATTAAATACAGAACAGAAGATATGAAAAAGATAACGAACTATATATTAATTTGTACCTGCGCATTGGGATTTTCTTCATGCGTAAATACGTTCCTCGATTTGGAACCACTGGATGCCAAGACAGATGTAATTTATTTCAAGACACCGGAACATTTTCGCGAATATGCTAACGGGCTTTACGGGCAATTATTGGGATGGCAGTCTTCCTATGGAAGTATATTCGATCACATGGATGCAGCCTCCGATCTTTCTACTTGTTTCAGATATTCGTATGGTGTGGGAACCGGTGTGATGGGAATTCCTAATGACGATAGTCGTTGGAATAATTGCTATAGTAATATTCGTGCCACTAATCACATGTTTGAAAGAGCTGTTTCTTCCTATACAGGTAATTTGGCGGATATTAAAAAAGAATTAGCCGAAGGGCATTTCTTCCGTGCCTATAACTATTTTTACTTATTGAAGTTTTTTGGTGGAGTGCCTGTCGTTACGAAGGTTCTCGACGTGACTTCACCGGAGCTATATGGAAAACGTAACAGCCGTTATGAAGTTATCAACTTGATTCTCTCCGATTTGGATGAGGCTATTGCAGGGTTGCCGTTGGAACAGAATATCACTTCTGCCGACAAAGGCAAAATTAGCAAACAGGCTGCACAAGCTTTTAAAGCTCGTGTGTTACTTTATGAAGCTACATGGCGGAAGTACAATGGCACTTCTACTGATTTTGAAGGTTCTGCCGGTCCGGCTTCCGATCAGGTAAATGCTTTTCTGGAAGAATCCGTTCAATTATCCGAAACAGTGATGGGAGATGCTGCTTATTCCCTTTGGAATTATAACAATGTAGCAGCTATGAGAAATATGAGCAATCGTTACCTGTTTAATATTGAAGAAGAAGCTAGTAATCCTGCCGGTGCCGGAAGAGCGACGAACAAGGAATTTATCATCGCTTCTGTATATAGTCAGGAAACGCGTAAAGGACAGGTAGATTTGAATCAGGTGATTTATACGGATATGCGTCCCAGCCGGAAATTGATTGATATGTTTTTATGCACTGACGGGCTTCCGGTTAGTATGTCTGATAAGTTCCAGGGATATAAGAATCCGGGGGACGAATTTCAGAATCGTGATTTCCGTTTGACTTCTTATGTAGGTTCGTATGCTACGAGCCTGACAGTTGAGAATTGTGGGTATGGCGTTTCTAAGTTTGCAATTACTGATATTCAACGTCAAAGTAAAGATGAGTCGGCCAATTATCCGGTACTTCGGTTAGCAGAAGTATACTTGAACTATGCCGAAGCTGTGATGGAACGCTATGGTGAAATATCAGATGACCAGTTGAATAAGTCGATAAATAAAATCCGTGCCCGTGCGGGAATTGCCAACCTAACAAATGCATTGGCAAAGCGAATTCAGGAAGGAGTGCCGGCAAATGCGACTAAGACAGTTAATCAGGTAATGTTGGATGAGATCCGTCGTGAACGTGCATTGGAACTCTATATGGAAGGTTTCCGTTGTGACGACCTGAAACGTTGGGGCATTGCGGAAGAGAATCTGAATGAGTCTCGTTGCGGTGCGGTGGTAGGTAATGCCAGCTATCCTACAGCATTTGTAGACGAAAACGGGAATGCTACCAGTGCTTTCAATCCGGCTATTTTTACGAAAGGAACGGAAGTTGTAGAAACAGGTAAAGGAAAATTACCTTGTGTAGTGCTCCTCAAATCATCTGACTGTGCATTTACTAAAGGAGATTATTTGTGGGCGATTCCAAGAAATCAAATCAATCTGAATTCGAATCTGGTACAAAATCCGGGATATTAATCATTCAATTGTTTAACGTATAATACCATAGATTATATGAAGTTTTTATTCAAATATACATTTCACTTGGCAATACTTGCTTGCGTTTCCGCACTTTTCTCCGGTTGTGAGCAAGACCCCAAGTATAGAGTTTATGATTATCCTGTGCCGGTAGTGGAGAGTATATATCCCACAGATGGATATGTCACTACGCAGGTTGTTATTACAGGAACTAATTTCGGTGATCGTGCTGAAGCAGTGAAAGTTTTCTTCGGTGAAGCCCAATCCAATAAAGTGCTCGACTGCAAGAACAACCGTTTGGTAGTGGAGGTGCCGGAAACGGCAGTAACAGGCAATCTGTCTTTACAGATTTATAATAAAAAGGTGGAGAATATCGGTCATTATACAGTACTACCTACACCACGTGTCATTACAGTGACTTCTGATAGTGAAGACGGTGAAGGGGTAGCTGATACGGGAGACAAGGTTACTATAACAGGTGAAAATTTTGGTACGGATCCATCCGATATTTCTGTTAGTTTCAATGGAACGCCGGCCGAATTTGAGCTGGTGGATGAGTCTACTATTGTTGCGACAACTCCTGCTGATTATCAGACAGGTAGTGTGACTGTGACTATTCACGGATATACAATGACAGGTGGTGCAATGTTCAATCCTAATTCGAAGGGTGATGTGACAGTGCTTTATCTTCAAAACTATAAGCAGCCGTTTGCCAAGGCAAATGATGAAAGTTGGAAGAACGGTGAATGGTGGACTCCGGCAGTGTGGAATCAAAATGCAGCATCGTTCAATGCAAAAGGCAATACGACTGTTTCCGGAATGCAATATAAATCAGAAGAAGGCTTAACGTTAGCATTCCAGAATGGATGGGATAAAGAAGCTTATACGAATGGGAAAATGTGGCAGGTTGCTACGCTCCGTCCTGGTAAATACAGACTGGAAGTCACTTATGCATATACATTGGTAGTTACTGATGCGGGGAACTTTATTTCCGTATTGATAGCTAAAGGAGATAGTGAAAGTGATATACCGAATGTCGCTGATCTTGAGCAATTAAATGGAGTTTATGTGGCCTATGATAAAATGGGAACAGCGAATGATTCGGGTACGTTGGTTACACCTTCATTTGAAGTAACGGAGACAACGGACGTTGTTATTGGATTCCTGACTTCACTGGCAAAGGGTAATTCATACTTTAAGGTGACAGAATTGAAATTGATTCTTGAATAATGTGGAAAAAGAAAAAAGAGTAATTCATCGTGATAATATAATTAAGATTATGAAGAAAATATATAGCTATCTGTTTCCCGTTTTTCTCTCGTTTTTCGCATTAGCTGCTTGTGACGAGGACAATGAAGAAATTGTTCCAATGAGTTACACTGATCCTGTGGCGACCGTAACAAAGATAGAACCCGTCGAAGGATATGTTGGGAATGAATTTACCATTAATGGTGATGATTTTGGAATCAGAACTGAAGATGTAAAAGTGTTTATCGGTTCCCAGGAGGCAGTAGTAGTCTCCTGTGCCGATGATGCTATCCTTGCGAAAGTGCCGGAATCGGCAACAAACGGAAAGATAACCGTTGAGGTTTTCGGGCAACGTGTGGAGACTGATCTAGTTTATCGTGTACTTGGTAAGCCGGGTGTCAGCGTAGTGAAACCTTCTTATGGTTTTCCGGGTGCCAGTATTGTTTTCGAAGGACAAGAATTTGTTTCTTCTAAAACACTGTATACTTTGACTTTCGGGACTTCTACAGACAAGGCAGAGATTGTGGGTACACCTACTGATACCGAATTTACGGCCAAAATTCCCGAGACAGCTGTCAGTGGAGTTATGACACTTATTATGGCAGAACAAACGATTGATTTGGCTTCTTATCCTTTCACTGTGTTGAAGCACGCAACGCTTGATATTCCTAAGGAAGACGAACCGGTTCCATCAGGTTTTGCTGGCAGTAAATTTACAATAACAGGAACCAATCTTGTGCAAGAATTGCTGGATAAGTCTGTTGAAGGGTTGGAGCCTTTGAAAGTAATTTTCTCTAAAGCTGGCGGAGAACCTGTAGAAGCTGTAATAGATACAGATAATTTGATGGATAAGAGTATTCCACTCACTGTACCTGCTTCGTTGGAAGCCGGAGATTATACAATTACTGTCATTACTCCGTTTGAAACTATCGGGACACAGTTGAAATATACGGTATTACCGATGCCGACAGTAACAGGCATTTCAACGAAAGCCGGATATATTAATGCGGAAGTAACGATCATTGGTCAGAACTTTGGTACGAAAGCTGAAAATATTCAGGTCTTTTTCGGAGAAACAGTTTGTGATAAAGTGACACTGAATGATAAAGGTAATATCGTAGTGAATGTTCCCAAAGGAGTTTCATCTGAAGCTTCGGTGAAGATTAAACTGATCATTCAGGGTAAGGAAATAGAGATGGGCGAATCGGGCACATTTGAGGTTTGGGAAACTCCAGAAATCACTTCTGTTGAAACACCGTATATTTATCCTTATGGTACATTAGTAAAAGCCGGACAGGAAATAACATTTACAGGAAAGGGTTTTGGAACGGATAAGAATTCTGTTACAGTTACTTTTGAGGGAATATCCGTACCCGTTACGGTTAAAGAGATTACTACGACTTCTATTACTGTAACGGTTCCGCAGGGTTTCAATGGTGGAAAAGTAACAATGGTGTTTGAAGGTATTGCACAACCCGTAGAGAGTGATATGTTGCAACCTCTGCCGGTGGATGGAGATATTTCTCAATATGTACTCATGAACTATAAACAGCCTTTTGAATATGTAAAAGAAGGTGGGGATAAAGGATTCCATAAAAAAGGAGAGTGGGCAAAAGCTGCTTATTGGATAGTTCAGAACTCTAACTTGACTGCTGGTGAAGGAGGTGCTGCTGTTGATTTGGCATTTAAAACGAAATATGGTGATGGAAGTGATGCAGGTTTGGCTTTACAAACAGATTGGGGATTTGACAATCCTAAAAATGATGGTAAGGTATATCAGACTTCTCATCTTCAAAAAGGAAAATATAAGTTGACGGCACACGTTTATGAATATGACGGCAGAGGTTTTACCGGTTATGTTGCGGTTTGTAAAGGTAATGAGATGGCAAATACGAGTGATATACCAAGTAAGAGTCTGGCAAACGCTTCTATTTCAGGTACGGGTGATGTAGTAGTTGATATTTCTGTTGAAGAGCCTACCGATGTTGTCATTGGTTTTGTATGTACGATTACAGTAAAACAAGGACGGGCTAAGATAGATAATTTCAAATTAGAGTTAGTAGAGCAATAAACTATAATTGGGTGCACCGTAATCAATGGTAGATACGGTGTACCATTAAACCAAAAATATGATGAAAAAGATATATTATATAACCGCAGTATTTGCTACCCTGTTTTTAGTAGGATGTGGGGACGGCATTGACCTTCCGGGTGTCAATGTGGAAACTGATTTGAATAAAATTCCTCTTCCTGATAATAACGTAAATTTGGAACAGGTTGAACTTAAGCCGTCAACGGAACCCATGCTGCATGAAGGGTTGCATACAGAGGAAGACTTCCAGCGTATCCGGGATAAAAAAGCTGCCGGAGAAGAGCCTTGGGTTAGCGCTTATCAATTATTAGTAGAAAGTCAGTTTTCGCAGAAGACGGCAGATACTTATCCTACGGAATGGATTAAACGTGGAGTTTCCGGTGATGAAAATTATATGAATGCAGCCAGAGGGGCCACTATTGCATATCAGCAGGCGCTTCGTTGGAAGATTGAACAAGATGATGAATATGCGGCAAAAGCAGTGGAGAATCTGAATAAGTGGGTACAGACTTGTGTAGGTGTAACAGGTAATACGAATTTATCGCTTGCCGCAGGACTTTATGGTTATGAATTTGCTATTGCCGGTGAATTATTGAGGGATTATGAAGGATGGGATCGTGCGGACTTCGCAGCGTTCCAGAATTGGTTGCTTAAAGTGTTCTATCCTGCTAATGATGATTTCTTGAAACGTCATCACGATACGAATGCGTTACATTATTGGGCTAACTGGTGTCTTTGTAATATAGCGGCTAAAATGGCTATCGGCATTGTAACCGATCGTCGTGATATTTATAATGAAGGTATCGACCATTTGCAGACGGGTGATACAAACGGACGTTTACGTCGTGCTATCTATCACGATTATGCACCGGACTATAACTTTGCTCAATGGCAGGAAAGTGGACGTGACCAAGGGCACACGTTGATGTGTGTCGGATTGATGGGAGTTATTTGTCAGTTGGCATGGAGTCAGGGAGACGATTTTTTTGCTTATGATGACAATCTGTTCATGCGGGCTTGTGAATATGCTGCTTGTTGTAATTACACTAATGAGACTGTACCATATACTACTTATATATGGCAAAAACAGAGTCAATGGGGATATCCGATTCCGGAAGAGCAAACAACACTTGGTGGCGGTAAATGGATCAAACGTGCAATATGGGCGTTGCCTTACTATCATTACAAAGGGGTAAAAGACATCTCGGATGATAATCTCAAATATACTAAGATAGCTACGGAATATGTAGGAATAGAAGGAGGAGGTGGGTATTATGACGCTAACTCCGGTGGCTATGACGTACTTGGGCTCGGTACGCTGATGTATGCAAGATAAAATGAATAAAATGTGTTAGACTTCGCCACAGATTCGGATATGCCAGTGTGGATGGATTATTTGTATCAATCTGTGGTGAATTCCAGGACATTAACGGTATTAGTAAAAACTTGAAATGAATAAACTAATAAGAATAGCGCTCACATTTTTACTTGTAATGACCACAGGAGTCATACAAGCAGAAATAGTCATCTATCCGGTACCTCAAGGCATCTATTATGCCCGTCACAATGATGACTATACGGTAAAAGTACGGCAAGTGGGAGAAAAAGACTGGGTAGATCTTTATGAGTATAACGTAAAGGTGGATATGGATACGAAGTCCGATGCCACGATGGTTCAGTTCGACTTTTCAGGGAAAGTGGAAGTATTGGTACAAAAGAACAATGGGGAAATCCGTTCGGCAGTGGTGCGTCCTTTATCCAAAGGTATCCAACCGGAGATTGATGGTAACTTTCTATTGTTTACGATAGATAAACCACAAAAGTTGTCGGTCGAGTTTAATGGAGATCGCCTGAATAATTTGCATGTATTTGCCAATCCTATCATCAAAAATGTGCCAGATAAGAATGATCCGAACGTGATTTATTTTGAAGCTGGAATACATGAACCGACTGATACGGCTGGAAAATGCTTCCGTATTCCCAGTAATACGACGGTTTATTTAGAAGGTGGTGCCGTTTTGAAAGGTTGTCTCATTTGCGACAGTGTAGAAAATGTGAAAATATTGGGACATGGCATGTTGCTTGAACCGCAACAGGGAATTTCGGTTACCTACTCCCGGAATGTACTGATTGATGGAGTTACGGTGGTAAATCCACGGCATTATACTGTCTCTGGGGGACAATCTACCGGAATTACTATTAAAAATCTGAAATCATTCAGCTATCAGGGTTGGAGTGATGGGCTGGATTTTATGTCCTGCTCGGATGTGATGATTGATGATGTGTTTCTTCGTAATTCGGATGATTGTATAGCTCTTTATACGCATCGTTGGAATTATTATGGAGACTGTCGCAATGTTCATGTACTTAATTCTACTCTATGGGCAGATATTGCGCATCCTATCAATATCGGTACACATGGAAATACGGAAACGGGAGATGAAGTTTTGGAAGATATAGTATTCAGGAATATTGATATATTGGAGCATGATGAGGATGATCGTGATTACCAAGGCTGTATGACTATCAATGTAGGGGATCACAACCTGGCACAAAACATTACTTTTGAGGACATTCGTGTGGAACATATTCAGGAAGGACAGTTATTTCATCTTCGGGTGATGTATAACCAAAAATACAATACAGGTCCCGGCAGAGGTGTCAAGAACATAACATTCCGTAATATTTCATGTACCGGGAAATATATCAATTCTTCTTTAATAGAAGGTTATGATAAAAATAGGAAGATTGAGAATATTTTGTTCGAAAACATTGTGTTGAACGGTAGGCGGATCACTTCTTTGGAAGAATTGAATATAGATAAAAAAGATTTTGTAGAGAAGATACGGATAAAGTAGCTAATAACTAAAAGATGAAAGATGCGACAAAAAACAGTTTTTCGTGCTTTTTGCCGCATCTATTTTATAGAAAGAGGAATAAACCTATCGTAAAGGAGTGAATGAACCTATATAAATGCGTTCTATTTTCAGGGAGGTGGCATTTATTCCGAATAGGTCGGTCACATCTGATTTATAATCTTCAGTCACATCTTCCACTAACCAATAAGGAATCGGGCCAAGGTCTCGTGTGGTGATACTCTTTGAAGTATCGGGACGTTCGGGAAGTTTAAATTTGCAGTCATACTCTTTACCATTGATTGTAATTTGGAATGTAGTGCCTGACTCTGATGTGGAGCGGGAGAAGCTTCCTTCTATTTTCGGAGCATTATCTTTACTAGTAACAATTGTCACTTTACCACTACTTTTTTGGTCATAAGAGAAAGCTATTACTCCTGTAGCTTGTATACCCGCTTCATCCTTTATCTTTTTTATGACCGCTTCTAGTTTTTCTTTTTGTTGTTCATCCAACAGACTTTCATCTATTCCTGTGATTCTTGCTTCCACAGAATTCACTGAAAAAGATTGTTTGCCGTTAACGACCTTTAGTCCTATTTTTATGATTCTTCCATCAGCGTCTTTTACCATCAATGACGTGTTGCCCAGTTTTATAGAGCTGATCTGAATATCATTGTTTTCGTCCACATAAGCTATAGCAATTTGCCCATCGGCTATTTCTGCTGTATAAGGAGCTACGCCACCTTTAATTCCCAACTTTGTTCCTCCCGTGATTGACAAACTGGTTTCACTGATAGGAGGTTCCGGGTCGAACATCACTTCCCAATATTCATATAGGTAAAAAGCATCAGCTTCGTCGCTGCATGAATAAAATACAGGAAGGGAGCATAATAGAATAAATAGTAGACAGAGCTTCGTCATTTTTGCTTTCATGATATTCTTCTTTTTTATTTCTTCACAAAAGTAAAGCTCCTTTCCTGTATTTCAAAGTATATTGATGAAAAATAAGATTAAAATTCTATCTTATGTTGTTTCTCATCATCCACCACAGCCATCATTCCTTCTACCTGTGCTAAAGCCAGCATACGTCCGTGGAAAGAATAACCGGCATTGTAGCCTTTATTCTCATCTCCGAGCATCATTCGTCCATGATCTACGCGCATGGGAAGTCCCGGATTCTCTTTCTCGAAAATGCGGATGAGATCAATCAGATGTCCTCTTCCTGATAGATGAGAACTTTCGATGAAGTTTCCACCCGGCATGGCCTCTGTACTGCGTAGATGAACGAAATGGGTTCTTCCTGCAAACTTCTTCGCCAATTCACGAGTATCATTATGTGCGCCTGCGCTAAGAGAACCTGCACAGAAAGTCAGCCCATTATGCGGATTGTCTACGGCATTCAGGAACCAGGCTATATCTTCTTCATTGGTGACAATACGGGGTAGGCCGAGAACCTGGAATGGAGGATCATCCGGGTGTACGCACATGTTGATACCATATTCATCGCATACAGGCATAATTGCAGAAAGGAAGTAACACATATTCTCTCGTAAAGCGTCCCGGTCTATGTCTTTATATAAACCTAACAGACGTTTGAATATAGCAACCGGGTTTTTATCTCCTTCTTTGATATTACCGTTCACAAATCCTTGTGTCTTGACGATAATAGTATCAATCAAATTGTCCTTTTCGGTCTCTGTAATCACTTTGTCCAGTTCGGTAACTTTATGCAGTTCTTCTTCTGTATAGTCTTTTTCAGCTCCTTCACGTTCCAGTATTTTGATGTCGAAGTAAGCGAAACGAATACGGTCGTAGTAAAGCGAACTGGTACCGTCCGGCCAAGGGTACTGTAAATCCGTACGTATCCAGTCGATTACCGGCATGAAGTTGTAACAGACTGTTTTCACTCCGCATTTACCCAGGTTGGCAAGACTTACTTTATAATTTTCAATCAACTGTTCACGTTCCGTACCCGCATACTTGATTGCCTCACAAACCGGAAGGCTTTCCACGACCGACCAGCGCAACCCATACGATTCAATATACGATTTTAAATCGTTGATGGCTTCTACTGTCCAAATCTCTCCGTTCGGTACCTCGTGTAATGCAGTGACGATTCCTTCAACACCTATCTGACGGAGCATCGGCAAGGTGATTTTATCTTTCTTGCCGAACCATCTCCATGTTTTTTCCATCATAACGTTTGAATAAATTAAAAGATTAAATATTAAACGCCGCTGAATGCACTGAAACCACCATCGATAGGCAACATAGCTCCCGTTACGAAACTAGCGGCTTCACTGCACAGGAATTGTACAGCACCATTCAATTCTTTGATGTCACCGAAACGATTCATCGGAGTTTTGGCTAACACCTTTTTACTTCTGTTGGTCAATGAACCATCCGGGTTGATAAGTACACGACGGTTTTGGTCACCGATAAAGAATCCCGGAGCGATAGCATTTACACGGATACCATCACCGTATTTCAGTGCCATTTCGCTTGCCAGCCATTGGGTGAAGTTGGCTACTGCCGTTTTAGCGGCCGAATATCCCGGTACACGGGTGATAGCACTATAAGCAGCCATAGAAGATACATTGATGATGCATCCTTTTTTCTGTTTTGCCATTACCTTACCGAATATCATAGACGGATAGACTGTCCCATTCATATTCAGGTTAGTCACTTTTTCCCAGCAAGAGATGTCCATATCATAGAAGTGCTGATCCGGTTCGAGAGTAGCTCCCGGCATATTTCCACCGGCAATGTTCAATAGAATATCGATCTTTCCCCATTTGGCAACGACTTCTTCGGCTACTTTCTCCAGGCTGGCGATGTCAAGTACATTACCGATGATGCCGATTACATCGTTACCATATTGCTTAAGTTCAGCCACACGGTTGTCCAGTTGCTCCTGACGAATGTCAATAGCTACAACCTTTGCTCCCTGCTGTACAAAGTGTTGGGCAATATTTCCGCCCAGTACACCACCTGCTCCGGTAATAACAGCAACTTTACCGGCAATACTAAATAATTCGTTCATGTTTTCTATCAAATGTTTTTATGAATGGATGCAAAAATAGCGGGTTTTTATACATGCTATGATGCGTATTTTTGCAAGATATTTACCTATCTTTGCAAAAGCAGTTTAGAAAGGAGATTTATGAAGAAGATAATGAATGAGAAGTTGACTATTACGACTTCTAATCCCGTCCGTGCCCGCTTTTATGAATATCCACGTTTCACGTATCCGTGGCATTTTCATAGTGAGTATGAAATTATTTATGTGGAGAAGGGAGAGGGGGATTGTCTGGTGGGTGACAGCATTATCTCCTATTCAAAAGGTGATTTGATTCTTTTCGGTTCCGAACTGCCTCATAGTATGCAAAGTCCACCGGACGGTGGGGAAGAATCTGATAACGAAGAAAAATCCGAACCGAAAGTAAGAGGAGTCAATATTCAGTTTGAGAAAGATTTTATGCATTATTCTATTTCTCAATACTCCCAGTTTATTCCTATCAGGAATTTATTAGAGGATGCTTGCAGAGGAATTAAATTCACAATTACCCGTTCGGGGAAAATCATTAAGTTATTGGAACAAATTCCTTCTGCCAAAGGAGCAGATCAAATCATCCTGTTGCTTTCACTTCTACAGATGATGGCTATCAGCAATCATAAGAAATATCTGACTACTTCTCATTATACTCCGTCCCCTTCGATTATGCGTAATGAAAGAATGGAAAAGGTGATTGCCTATTTGAATAAACATTATACCGAGTCTATCGGTCTGGATGAAATTGCTTCTTATATAGCGATGAACCCTACTGCTTTCTGCCGATACTTTAAAGAAAACACAGGAAAGACATTTAAAGAGTATGTACTTGATATGCGTATCGGATATGCTTGTAAACTATTGAATAGTAGTATGATGAATATATCTCAAATCAGTGCTACTTGCGGATTTGAATCACCTGTACATTTTAACCGTATCTTTAAAAGGGTGACAGGAATGACACCTACTTTTTATAGGGAACAGATGGAATAAGCTTTTTCAGGCAATAAACATTTGAGTATAATTTCTTCCTCGTTCGTATATAATTAGGAAAGATGAATAAACATGAACGTAAATAGAATGAAGAAAAGAATTTTGCTTTTGTTGTTGGTGATACCGGCATTGGTAAAAGCGCAAGATGTGATGACAGAAACCCGTCAGGAACTGACGTCTCCTGATGGAGCTTATCGTTTTACCTTTTATCAACGTGCGGTGGGAGAGGATAATGCACAAATGTATTATACCTTGACTTATAAGAATCGTCCGGTGATTGAAGAAAGTAAACTGAGTGTTCTGATTGAAAATCAGTTATTTGAATCGGCGTTGGGTATACCGAATGATACTTGTCATTTTTGGTGTGAGAATCTGAAGTTGACAGAGACTGAACATCAAAAGACGGACGAGAGATGGAAGCCTGTATATGGTGAACGTGCGGAAGTACGTGATTGCTACAATGAGATGACTTTGAAACTCAAGAAGGGAGAAGGAAATGGCAATCAGGACGGTGGTTATGATAAGCGTAAGAATTACTTTATGAATATCATAGTTCGCGCCTATAATGAAGGAGTTGCTTTCCGCTATCATTTTCCGGAAATGACAAACGGGCTTTTCTTGCATATCGTCGGTGAGCAGACTAGCTTCACAATGCCTGAAGGAACGATGGCGTATTATGAACGTTGGGCGCAAGGACCTTATGAACTTCGTCCGTTGGAAGGATGGGGCAAAGAGGAGAGTGAGCGTCCTTTGACCTTGAAACTGCCTGATGGATTATCTGTAGCTTTGTTGGAAGCGGAAATGGTGGATTATGTTCGTGGTAAATTCCGTTTATCGGCAGAGAAACCTTCCACTTTGGAGACAAGCCTGTATAGTAGTGTTGATATTATTTCTCCTTACAGTACTCCGTGGCGTGTAATCATGGTTGGCGAACGTCCGGTCGATTTAATTAATAACAATGATATTGTCTTGAATCTGAATCCGGCTTGCAAACTGGCTGATACTTCTTGGATTAAACCCGGGAAAGTATTCCGTTCGGGCGACTTGAAACATGATAGAGTAAAAGCAGCCATTGACTTTGCGGCAGAACGTGGTATTCAGTATGTGCACATGGATGCAGGATGGTATGGGCCGGAAATGAAGATGAGTTCGGACGCTACTACTGTTTCTCCGGATAAAGACCTTGATATACCCGCTTTGTGTAAATATGCCGAATCGAAAGGAATCGGACTTATGGTGTATGTCAATCAGCGTGCATTAGTGCAGCAGTTGGATACTCTGTTGCCTTTGTATAAAAAATGGGGATTGAAAGGTATCAAGTTCGGTTTTGTACAGATAGGTAATCAGCGTTGGAGTACTTGGCTGCATGATGCAGTTCGTAAATGTGGAGAATATGGTCTGATGGTAGATATTCATGACGAATATCGTCCGACAGGTTTTAGCCGTACTTATCCTAACTTGATGACACAGGAAGGCATCGGTGGCAATGAAGAGATGCCGGATGCTTTACATAACACGATTCTTCCGTATACACGTTTCCTGGCAGGTGCTGCAGATTATACACTGTGTTATTTTAATGGCAGAGTGAAGAATACGAAAGCGCATCAGTTGGCAATGGCAGCAGTGTATTATAGTCCTTTGCAGTTTATGTTCTGGTATGACCGGCCTGAATTTTATAAAGGAGAAGAAGAACTGGAATTCTGGAAAGCAATTCCGAGTGTATGGGATGACAGCCGCGCGTTAGATGGAGAAATTGGTGAATATATCGTTCAAGCACGTCGTTCGGGAAATGACTGGTTTGTAGGAGCAATGACGAATACGGAAGCCCGCACAATTACATTGACTACGGATTTTCTGGAACCAGGTAAGAAGTATATGCTTCACCTGTACGAAGATGATGACAAGCTGAATACACGAACGAAAGTACGCAGTACTCACAAGAAGATAAAAGCCGGAGATAAGCTTGTTTTGAAGCTAAAAGCAAGTGGCGGAGCCGCATTGCATTTTATTCCGCTTAAGTAGGCAAGTTTATGTTTCTTTTTAGGCACGGATAACTCAGATTACACTGTTGCTTTATGCAACCATCATTTCTAAAACCGTGAAATCCGTGTAATCCGTGCCTGAAAAATATAGTGAGGTATTATTTGCTATAATTAATCAACCACTTCACCATTTCCGGGTCGTAATGAGAGAAGAGGAGAGTTTTCTCATTCATTGAGTGGAAAGGTTATTCAAGGAATTAAAGAACCAATTCCTTGAATAACCTTTCTAAAGTATTATCTAAATCTGTAGAGAATCCCGGATGAGGACGGGACACTTGAATACAGGAGCTTTTTACCGCAGTCAGCCACCGGAAGCGGTCCGGAATATCCATATTGGCAATAACTCCTCCTTCTTTATTTCCTTGACAAATCTTGTCGAAGACTTTCAGACCTTCTATCAGACAGTTGATGTCCAATTCGGAAGAGAACAGTTTCAATTTGTTTTCATCTATTGTATAAAGAGATTTGAGATATTTGCACCGTTTGGAAAACAGTACAATACCTACATTAATAAATTCCTCACGTTCTACTTTAGGAACGAAACGGATAACTGCGTATTCATATAAGTGCCTTTCTTGCATTTTGCGCTTCATTTACAAATATTTCGGAATGCTTGATCCTTTCTTCTAAAAATTGAATATAAACATCTCTCAAGTCTTGCGGAGTTTCCTGTCCTTCCGTCCAGTTCAGCCAGTCGTCAGGGACGGCATTGACTATTTCCCGTATCTTGTCATCAGTAAGTAGTTGTTTGAATGTTGCGTCTACTTCTTCCAGCTGATCGGCAAACGGCAATAGTACATGATCTTTTATTTGTACGAACGGACTAAGTGCGTGTTTCTGCCAATTCGTCCACGAATGATGGAAATAAAGGGAAGCTCCATGATCGATTAACCACAATTCTTTATGCCACATCAGCATATTCGTATTCTTGATTGTACGGTCTACATTGGTCAATAATGCATCCAGCCATACAATTTGCGAAGCAGTTTTACCGTCCACCTTATGCACAACAGGGTCGAACGTCAATGAACCGGACAGGAAATGCAGACCCATGTTCAACCCACGGCTCCATTGCAGTAAATCCTGTATTTCTTCGTCCGCTTCTGTCCGCCCGAAAGCCTCATCCAGATTCAAAAATATAATCTCCGGAACTCTGAATCCCAGTGTACGGGCTATTTCTCCCCCTATCAATTCGGCAATAAGGGCCTTAGTCCCATGTCCTGCTCCTCTGAATTTTACGACATATTTAAATTCATCATCCGCCTCAGCCAAAGCCGGCAATGATCCTCCTTCCCGCAAGGGAAGAATATATCTTGTTACATTTGCTGTACGTAAATCCATATCACTCCTTTCTTAAATTGAGAATAAAGATACAACGTTTTTATGGAATAGTCAGTGAAAGGCTTCCTATAATAATAGTTTTTTTGTATTTTTCGGTTGAGTATACGTTAGTGTCTTTGCGAATATCTTTCATTTTTTACTATCTTTGTACTTGAAGTTTGAGAAAAGCGAAAACCTGCTTATGAGAAACCATATTCTGTCATTTATCATAATTTTACTTCTGGCGATATTCAAAGTTGAAGAAGTACGTGCTTCATCAACTATGAATTACTATAGTATCACTACTTTTGAGGGACTGCCAAGCAATACAGTTAGTGCAATAAAGAAAGATGCATCCGGTTTTATCTGGTTTGGAACAAAGGTCGGACTTTGCCGGTTTGACGGATGTGAAGTGAAAACTTATCCATTGCTTTCTGAAGATGATATCTGGTCGATAGAAGAATTGGATAACGATACATTATTGCTCGGCACTGTTTCCGGGCTGAAATATTTCAGTCGCAAAGCGAATTCAACAGTGAAGCTGGACATTCCCTCTACAATTGTTAAATCAATCCGGAAAACGGCGGAAAGCCAATTTCTTGTGGGCACAGAAGCAGGACTATACTTAGTCAACAACCATATTCCCCGCCAGATATTTTTAGAAACAGGGCTTTCATCGTGCAATCATATCACGTCAATCATTCGTGAGGACAAGAATATCTATTGGTTCTCCACTGCCGACGGACTGGGGAAAATAGATATCCGGACAATGAAACCGGAGATTTACCGGATGCCGGAAGATATATCAAACAGTAATTTCTTCATTTGCCTGACACGGGTGGGCAACCATATCTATCTGGGCAGTTTCAATAAAGGAATATTCAGTTTTGATATGTCCGGGAAGAAATTCGCCAAAGTGAATGGTTTCGAACATAATCTGATAATGACGATAGACGGGCAGGATAACCAATTATTTGTCGGAACGAATGGGCAGGGACTGAAAGTGTTGTCTTTGGAAGACGGAAGTATCGAAGTCATTTCCCATAAGGAGAAGGCGCGGAACTCTATCAGCTCCAATACAATCACCGCATTCTTATATGATAATGGGATTCGTTGGATTGGAACTCAGTTCGGGGGAATCAGCTATACACCCCGTATCGGTGCCAAGTTCTCATATTACAGTAAAAACGATTTTTATTCTACGGACTACCGGGTTCGTAGTTTCTATATGTTCCCCAATGGGGATAAACTGATTGGTACAAGAACGGGACTTTTCTTTGTTCGTGAGAAAACAGGCGAGGTGAGAAGTTATAGCCTGGGGAATCATTCTTCCAGTTTGCGTTCGGATATAGTAGTGTTTATAAACCGGATACAGGACAACATATTGATAGGTACCTATGGCGGCGGTGTGCATATCTTTGATGAAAAAACGTTGTCTTTAAAGGACTTCTCGCAGGAAGAACTTTTCCTGTATGGCTGCATTTTTAGTATTGTGGAAGATATGAAGGGGAATCTGTGGTTTGCTTCCCAAAGCGGACTTTATCAGAGCACTCCTGACGGTCATATATTGAAGAAATATGATACGATGAACTCTGTTTTGACGACGAATGCCATATTATCTTTGCATGTTGACTCAATGAACCGACTGTGGATAGGTAGCAAGTTCGGTTTGCTTTTATTAGACATCGCTACGGGAAAAATGCGGGCTGACTGTTTCAGTACTCCTATAAAGAATGAGATTAAGTATATTATGGAAGACTCACGGAACGACATGTGGGTTTGTACGGACAATGGTTTGTTCAGGGTCGGTAAGGATTTGGTTGTTCATGAGCATTTTACTACTGATAATCTGTTGCCGGACAATCAGGTTCCTTGCATCCAGGAAGACAGTCACGGCATTTATTGGATTGCCACTCAAAAGGAAATCGTCCGTTATAATCCGGTAGAAAAACAACATTATACTTATCAGAGGCAGGATGGATTAAGTGGTCTGGAGTTCAATAATAGTGTCTCTGTATCCAACGACACTATAATTTGGTGGGTGAATGAAGGCGGACTGATATACACTTCAACCCGGAATATTAATGCCGAACGGCATTTTACAAACAAGCCTACCATAACGTCGTATGCTGTTTCCGATACAGAATATGACTTTCCGTATATGGATATGTCAGAAGGAATCGTCTTACCTTCTTCCGAAAACAATCTCCGCTTTAAATTCTCCAATATGGATTATGCGTTGCCTTATGCCAATTTCTATGAGTATAAGTTGGAAGGGTATGATAAGGAATGGTTGAAACAGACAGGTGTCAATGAGGTTTCTTATAAAGACTTGCCCGGCGGACATTATATCTTTAAATTGCGTGTTCCGGGAGATGAAAATCAAATGCAGACTGTGGACGTTTATGTCAGAAAATCATATACCTTCATGGCAGGCGTACTGTTTGTCGTTATCCTAATCAGTGTTTTGGTTATCTACTTCTGTTACAGGATATGGATGCTTAAAAAGCGCATGACAAATGAACGTATGATTTTGAGTACGGTTCAGGAGAGGAGCAAGGATAAAAAGACGGCATTGCCTGAAGTGAAAGTGAGTGGAATTCTTGATAATCTGCTTTCCTATTTGGAACATGAGAAACCCTATCTGAATCCTAAACTAAGCATAGGAGATGTTGCCTCAAGCTTAAACTGTACGGAGACGGAGCTTTCCCAATTACTCAATAATCACATGAATGTGAACTTTGCGAATTTCATCAATGTATATCGCGTCAATGAGATTAAGAGCCGTTTGAGCCAGGAGAATCTTTCCAAATATACACTGAAGGCTCTGTCGGAACAATGTGGGTTCAGCTCTAAAGCTACTTTCTACCGGGTATTTAAGAACGTTACCGGAATGACACCATTAGAGTATTGCAAGAAGCAGAACCTTGTAATAAAGGAAAATTGAGCAGAAAATCCATTCTCATTTTTTTTGATACTTATCTTGTGATGTATCAATTTATTGAAATACAGCTTGTTACGTCCGATTAGACTATCCTCGCTTTATTTGAGATAAAAGTGCCGTCTGAATGTTTGTAAACGGCTGCTCCCGTGTTTAGATTTGCAGAAGTAATAATCTTAAATTGAATGAAAATGAAGAAGTTGAAAAGGATGCTCCTGTTTATAATGCTGGTTATGACAGGTGTGAGTTTAAAAGCGGAAATCATAACATATCCGGTGCCCCAAGGTATCTATTATGCCCGTCATAATGATGACTATACGGTAAGAGTGCGGCAAGTGGGTGAAAAAGACTGGATAGACCTTTATGAATATAATGTAAAGGTAGATTTGGACACCCGGTCCGATGTAACAATGGTGCAGTTCGATTTCTCCGGAAAAGTGGAAGTGCTTGTGCAAAAGAATAATGGAGAAGTCCGGTCGGCTGTCATACGTCCTTTGTCTAAAGGTATTCAACCGGAGATAGACGGAAACTTTCTCTTGTTCACCATTGACAAGCCGCAAAAACTTTCTGTTGAGTTTAACGGTGACCGTTTGAATAATCTGCATGTATTTGCTAATCCTATCAGTAAAGATATACCCGACAAGAATGCTCCGAATGTGATGTACTTCGAATCGGGTATCCATGAAGCGACCGATGAGGCTGAAAAGTGTTTCCATATCCCTTCCAATACGACTGTTTATCTGGAAGCGGGCGCAGTATTGAAAGGTTGGCTGAACTGTGATAGCGTAGAGAATGTTAAAATCCTGGGGCGTGGTATATTGCTCGAACCCAAAGAAGGCGTCTTTATTTCACATTCCCGGAATGTGCTGATTGACGGCATTACCGTTGTAAACTCCCGGCATTATACCGTTTCAGGCGGTCAATCTACCGGAATCACAATCAGAAATCTAAAATCATTCAGCTATCAGGGTTGGACTGACGGTCTGGATTTCATGTCTTGTTCTGATATTATGATTGATGATGTTTTTCTCCGAACATCGGATGACTGCCTTGCTTTCTATGCCCATCGTGGGAAATATTATGGCGATTGCCGGAACGTATGCGTACAGAACTCCATTCTTTGGGCGGACATCGCACATCCTATCAATATAGGTACGCACGGAAATACGGAAACTGGAGATGAAGTGCTGGAAGATATGATATTCAAGAACATAGATATATTGGGACACGATGAAGACGATCCCGATTATCAGGGATGCATGGCTATCAATGTGGGCGACCATAATTTGGCTCGTAATATTACCTTTGAAGATATCAGGGTAGAAAATATAGAGGAAGGACAGTTGTTTCATCTTCGTGTGATGTTTAATCAGAAGTATAACACTGGGCCCGGTAAGGGAGTAGAAGATATTGTATTCCGCAACATCTCCTGCACAGGGAAATATATTAATCCTTCTGTAATCCAGGGATATGATAAGGACAGGAAGGTGACGAATATCTTATTTGAGAATATTGTATTGAACGGGAAACGGGTAACTTCCCTCGAAGAATTGAACGTGAATAAGAAAGACTTTGTAGATAAAGTGCGTATAAAGGTAAGCGTCTCCGCGATTCTATCTTGTCGCCCTTTTTTCATTCTTATATTTTTGCGATGTATAAAAATGAAGCATTATGGATTTAGCAGAAAATCGATTTGGAAAAACTTGGAAACATTTCCTTGAAGTATTGAAAGTAGACTACAATTGTTCTTTAGCCGATGTTTGCCGCGATCAGCATACCACTTTTGGTGGTATGAGTTCCTGGATGTCCAGACGGGGCTATAGCGTTAAACAAGCCAAGGCAGATGTGGTCCGTGATTATTATGGCGGCGTTGAACCCTCCCAACCGACAACTTCCTCTCCTTCATTCACTCAAATAGCACCCGCCATGTTGTCGGAAGAAGAGTTTAGTCTTGCCGGGATCACAATCACCTTTAACAGTGGAACCACCATTTCAGTCAAACGGGCCACACCCGGTGGTGTTATTAAAATGTTGCGCGATTACGAAAGAAAGGAGGGAGATCCATGTATTCTCTAACATCAGCCAATCGATACTATCTGTACCAGGGCTTTGTTCGTATGAACCTTGGCATTGACGGTTTATTCAAAATTATACGATCGGAAATGAAGGACTTGTCTCCCGTTTCCGGAGATATCTTTTTATTCTTTGGTAAAAACCGACAAAGTGTAAAAATACTGCGTTGGGATGGCGATGGCTTTCTTCTGTACTACAAGCGCCTCGAAGGTGGAAGTTTTGAGTTACCGACATTTAACCCCAATACAGGCAATTACGAGATTTCTTATCAGGTTTTGTCTTTTATCTTAAATGGAGTGTCATTAAAGTCTGTACGGTTGAGAAAACGTTTTAGGATCTAATTCAACATTCTGATTATTAGACATTTGCACTAAAGATATCATCCGGTTTATTTGGCTAATTCGTTGATTTTTTATATCTTTATGCCATGAAAAAGGATGAGATCATAGAGTTATTGAAGGAACAAATCAAGGGATTACGAGATGACAACAACAGACTCTTGGACCAAATAGATGCTTTGATAAAGGAGGTTTCTTCCCTTAAAGAGGCACTCCTTCAAAAAGGCGAATCTCTTAGCAAGCAACAGCGCCTTGCTAAGGGACTCGCCAAACTTGTATCCAACACATCCGAACAGCAACAGGCTCCCCAATCTGCCATATCCGAAGAAGAGCGGCAGAAGATAGAAGCGGAAAAAGCAGATAAGCGTAAAGCAAGAAAGAACAATGGGGCCAAACGTGACATGCATTATGAGATGGAGGAAGAAGAACATGTCGTTTATCCCGATGATCCCGATTTTGACATCAATAAGGCCCGGTTGTTTACCACTGTTCCCAGAATATGCGTCCGCTATGAATGTGTACCCATGCGCTTCATCAAGCATGTCTACAAGATACACACCTATACACAAGAAGGTCGCCTGTTTGAGGGAAAAACACCGGCCTCGGCCTTCTTGAATTCCAGCTATGACGGTTCATTTATTGCCGGATTGATGGAATTACGTTATATACAATCGCTACCTGTTGAAAGAATCATCAACTACTTCGAGAGTCATGGCTTTACGCTGAAGAAACCTACGGCTCATAAGTTGATAGAGAAAGCCTCAAACCTCTTCGAAAATCTTTATAAGTGCATCCGGCAGACAGCTTTGAGTGATCCTTATAAGGCAGCCGATGAAACCTATTACAAAATACTCGTCCCGGAAAAGAACAGCAAGGGAAAAGGAGTCAGGAAGGGATACCTTTGGGTGGTTGTCGGCATAAACACCAGGATGATATACTTGCTCTATGATGACGGCTCCCGGTCTGAAAGAGTTATTCTTAACGAATTAGGCAGTTGCAAAGGTATCATACAAAGTGATGGTTACTCACCTTACCGGAAGCTCGAAAGCGATGCTTATCCCAATATCACACGCATCCCGTGCTTGCAACATATAAAACGGAAATTTATAGATTGCGGTGAGAAGGACCCGGATGCAAAAAGGATCGTGGAGCTGATAAACGCACTTTATCAAAACGAGCATAAGCATAAAGTTGGGGTTGAGGGATGGACGGTAGAACAGAATCTTATGCATCGAAAAAAATATGCGCCGGACATACTCGGAGAAATAAAAGATGTGTTTGATGAAATAGAAGAACGGGGGGATTTATTACCTAAGAGCGAACTGCAGGAAGCCATTACCTATCTTCGCAATGAGTGGAATGCAGTGGTGGACATCTTTAATTATGGTGACACTTATCTGGACAACAATATGGTTGAACGGATGAACCGGTACATATCCTTATCAAGAAAAAACTCATTGTTCTTCGGCAGCCATAAGGGGGCCGAACGAGGCGCCATACTCTATACGATAGCACTCACTTGTAGGATGCATAAAGTGAATCTATTTGAGTATCTCACGGATGTGATAAACAGAACAGCCGAATGGCAACCGAACACACCAATTGAAAAATACAGGGAACTGCTTCCTGACAGATGGGAAAAGGCTAATGACTAAAAAGGGATCATTAGCCTTTTTATTTTAATACACTATATAGAATCGCGGAGACGCTTACATGTTGGTCGGTTTGAAGCCTGCCTTTTTCCGTTGGCCTGGTGGGTGTGTAGTAGAGGGGATCACTCTCGACAACCGCTTTGAATGGAAGAAGACGTTGGGTGACCCGGCTGCTCGCCCCGGAGAATATAGTACATGGGGATATCGCTGTTCCTACGGTTTCGGTTATTATGAAATGTTACAGTTCTGTGAGGATATCGGTGCAAAGGCAATGTTTGTTTGCAATGTCGGATTAGGCTGCCAGTTCCGTATGGGGGATGCTTGTGGGGAGCACGACATTGATTTCTATATTGATGATTGTCTGGATGCCATTGAGTATGCTCTGGGGGATGAAAGTACCGAGTGGGGGGCACGCCGTGCCGCTGATGGGCATCCTGCTCCATTTCCTTTGCAGTATGTGGAAATAGGCAATGAGAACTGGGGAGCTGAATATGACCGTCGTTTTGATATTTTTTATAAGACAATCAAAGAGAAGTATCCTCAATTGACACTGATTTATAATGAAATGCCTCAACGTGACGGAGCCTCACAGATAACGAAAACTGATATGATAGACCCTCACTGGTATGTTGACCCGTATTTTTTCTTCCGTAACACTACTCTGTTTGATAGTTATGAGCGTGGTAAATACGAGGTTTATGTAGGTGAATACGCTTGCAATCGTAGTGTCGGTGCGGGTAATATGCTTGGTGCTTTGTCCGAAGCCGCTTTTATCGGTGGGATGGAACGCAACGGTGACTTGGTGACAATGGCTTCTTATGCCCCTCTGTTCGAGCACCGTCATGACCGTAGCTGGCAGACAAATCTGATTTGGATTGACACTGACCAGGTGCTGGGACGAAGTTCCTATTATGTTCAGAAAATGGCAGCAGAGAATCGTCCGACTTATAATGTAAAGAGCAATATCACGATGCACGAGGTGGCTCCGGATTTGTTTGATAAAGGTTACTTGGGTTTCGGTGCCCGTTCGGCAACTATTGAATTTAAGGATATAAAAGTAACGCAGAATGGCGTGTCTTCTGTTCCGGATATGAGTGGTTTTGCTCTTCAGAAAGGAGAGTGGAGTTCAGACGCAGCTTCCGGCTGTATGTCGGTAGCCAAAGGAGAACAACTCTTGTTGAAGGATACTTATGCAGGGGATTATACGCTGACTTGCAAAGTCCGTAAGACGGGAGGTGAACAGGGATTTCAGTTCTTTGTCGGTATGTCTGCTGACGGCAAGACCGGATATCGTTATAATATCGGCATGTGGAGCACGAATGACCGTGCGGAACTGTTACGTTTGGAGAATGGGCATGAAAGAGGTGTCTTGACCGAACATTCCGGCAAGGTGATAGAAATGAACAAATGGTATGATGTGAAGATTGTTGTGTCTCCTATGAAGAGCGAGTTTTATATCGACGGCAAGATGATTCTATCGTATGTTTCTCAGCCGATGCCTCTTCAGTTTATTCATTCGGGTTATGATGAAGACAATGGAGAACTGATTGTGAAGGTCGTGAATGCTGCTGATTCTGTTTATTCTACTACTATTTGTGTAGACGGTGCTGAAGAAATAGCCAAATCCGGGAAAATTATATCTCTGACCGCAAGTAGTGCTAAGGATGAAAATTCTTATGAAGAGCCTCGGAAGATTTATCCTCATGAGAGCGATTATGGCGGTTTCGGAAAGAAGTTTGATTTTGATTTTCCACCATTTTCATATACAGTGTTAAGGATAAAGGCGAAAATAAAATAGAAAATGAGAAAAGTTTAAATCAAGATAATAATGAAGTTAAAGATTATAATTGCAGTTTCTACGATTGCATGGGCAGGCATGTCTGTTGCTTCAGCTCAAAAGGTAACAATGTATTCCACTACTTCCACTCACCGTTGGACGGAAAAAAAGTATTCTTTGGATAAGTCTTCCATAGCGCAGGTCGATGTTTGTGTTTATCCGGACAGTCTGTTGCAAGATGTTGTAGGCTTTGGTGGAACGTTTAATGAATTGGGTTGGGATGCTTTACAACATTTACCTCAGGCAGAACGTGACAAGGTAATGGTATCTTTATTCTCAAAGGAGGGTGTTTGTTTTGCTTTAGGACGTACGCCTATTGCCGCCAGCGACTATGCTATGGGATATTATTCTTACAATGATGTGAAAGATGACTATACAATGCGCAATTTCTGCATTGACCGTGACCGATATATCCTTATTCCTTATATAAAAGCGGCTTTGAAGTTGCGTCCGGATTTGAGAATGTGGGCGTCTCCCTGGACGCCGCCTGCATGGATGAAGGTTAATGAGCATTATTCGCAGAAAAGTGCCGGAATTGAAAAAACAGATATTGGGCATAATCGTCTTGACCCTAATCGTAATGTTTTGGGAAATGTGACAGGGTTTAAAATGCAGCAAGGCTATCTTCAGGCATATGCAATTTATTTTTCCAAATACGTACAAGCATATAAACAAAATGGCATAAACATTCAGACGGTTATGCCGCAGAATGAGATAGCCTGGACTCCTTGTTGGCCTTCATGCACCTGGCGTCCGGAAGATTTGGCTATTTTTGTTAATCAGTATCTTGCTCCCCAATTTGAGAAGGATTCTATTAATACTGAAATTTGGGTAGGAACGGTGAACTATCCGAATCCTGATTATGTACGTACTTTCTTTAAACAGAAAGGTTCACGGCAATCCGTAAAAGGGGTTGGTGTGCAGTGGACGGGTATGAAGGTCTTGCCTGCTATACATAAAGAATATCCGGACTATTGTTATATGCAAACAGAAAATATGTGTGGTAATGCAGAAAATGATTGGTCATCTTTAGAGAATACTTGGAAGGCAATAGTCCATTGTTTTAATAATGGCGTTAGTTCTTACATGTATTGGAATATGGTATTGAACGAAACCTGTAAAAGCTGGTGGGACTGGGCTCAAAATACGCTTGTTATCGTAGACAGAAATACCGGGCAGGTACGCTATACGGATGAATATTATTTGATGAAGCATCTTTCTCATTTTGTTCAGCCGGGCAGCCGTCTGCTGAAAGTGTCGGATGATAAGAATACGCTTGCTTTCCGTTCGCATGATGGTAAAATAGTAGTTGTGGTTTACAATCCGGAAGAGGAGGAGCGTTCTTGTTGTTTTAAAGCAGGCGACAAGAATGTGTGTGTTACATTGAAAGGTAAATCCATTAATACCCTTGTCTTTTAATTAACTTTTTGTACTTTTGGATTGAGTATATCGAAATGTAGTTACGTATATACTAAGAAAAAGAATACTCATGAAGAATCTACGAATTTATTTAATAACATTATTATGCACTGTCATTTCGTTGCCGGAGATTACGGCAGCGGAATGGCAGTGGTCTGTGAAAATACCAGGCATTGTTTCCAACGAGACGAATGACCATCCGCAGGCTTTTTTATGGATACCGTCTGATTGTGTCCAGGTGAAAGGGGTTATGATAGGTACTCATAATATGACGGAAGAAACTCTGTTTGAGAACGCCTTGTTTCGGGAGAAAATGTCAGAAATAGGTCTGGCACTGATATGGATAACTCCGGGGTGGGATCAGAAATGGGACATAACTGCCGGAAGCCAGAAGGCATTTGAACAAATGCTGGATGACTTTGCTTCTGTTAGCGGATATAACGAATTGAAATATGCTCCGATTGTTCCGTTCGGACATTCGGCAATGGCTACCTATCCGTGGAACTTCGCAGCCTGGAATCCCGACCGCACATTAGCCATTATCTCTTTGCATGGAGATGCGCCACGCACTAACCTTACCGGATATGGTCGTGACAATATGGAGTGGGGGAAACGTACGATTGACGGCATCCCTGGATTGATGATTGAAGGCGAATACGAATGGTGGGAAGACCGTGTAAATCCGGCTTTGGCATTCCGTATGATGTATCCTAAAAGTTGCGTCTCTTTCCTTTGCGACACAGGGCGCGGGCATTTCGATATAGCCGACCGTACCGCCGGTTATATTGCGTTGTTCTTAAAGAAAGCACTGGAGTATCGTATACCCGCAACGTATGATTTGAATAAGCCTGTGGAATTGAAGAAGCTGAATCCGCAGAATGGCTGGCTTGCCGAAAGGTGGCATCCGAATCAGAAGAAACGTGCAAAAGCTGCTCCTTATAAAGAGTATAAAGGAGACTCGCACGATGCATTCTGGTATTTCGATAAGGAAATGGCTGAAATGACGGAAGAACGCTATCGCCGGGAAAGAGGTAAGAAACCACAATATTTAGGTTTCGTACAAAAGGGGCAATTACTCACATATAATCCCAAATCCCATGTGAAAGTTGCCGCCCGCTTCCTGCCGGAAAAAGACGGATTGACTTTTCATCTGAAAGCTGTATATACGGATAGCTTGCATACTGCAATTTCTGACGAACATTCGCTCACTTCTCCTGAAATAACCCGTATCTGTGGCCCGGTTCAGAAAGTGAACGACACAACCTTTACTGTCCGTTTCTACCGTATGGGGATGTACAATAAGCGTCGTACGGGAGATATTTGCCTTCTAGCCGGTAATGACGGTGACAAGCACTATAAAAGCACAGTTCAGGAACTTAGTTTCCGGATTCCCTATCGCAATACGGAAGGTAAACGCCAGCATATTCTTTTTCCAGGTCTTGACGATGTGAAGAAAGGCACGGAAACTATCTCTTTACATGCAACTTCCGATTGCGGGCTACCCGTATATTACTACGTGAAAGAAGGGCCGGCAGAAATAGAGGGAAACAAGTTGGTATTTACTCGAATTCCCCCACGCAGTAAGTTCCCGTTGAAAGTGACTGTGGTGGCATGGCAATATGGATTGGCAGGAGAAGTACAGACTGCCGAACCGGTAGAACGGAGTTTTTTCATTTATCCATGAAATATTAAATTCGTATTTTTGCATTGAGTAATAGGCGGAGTCTATTCGTATCCAATAATAAATAAGGATATTAAAAATGATTATGAATAAGAAATCTTTAGTTGCAATCGCATTATTGGCAGTATCGGCTATATCGTCGGCTCAATCTGTGTACCCCGGACAGCACCAGGGGAAAATGAAAAAAGAGACAGTGGCTCCTGTTCGGGTAGAAAGTTTTGATTTGAAAGACGTCCGTTTATTACCGAGTCGTTTTCGTGACAATATGTTGCGGGATTCCGCATGGATGACCTCTATCGACGTAAGTCGCCTGTTGCATAGTTTCCGGACAAATGCCGGAGTCTTTGCCGGTCGTGAAGGCGGTTATATGACAGTGAAAAAACTCGGTGGTTGGGAATCTTTGGACTGTGAACTTCGCGGACATACTACCGGACATCTGCTTTCGGCTTACGCTTTGATGTATGCCGCTACCGGAAGTGAGATTTTCAAGCTGAAAGGGGATAGCCTTGTCAACGGGCTGACCGAAGTTCAGAACGCTTTGAAAGGCGGATATTTAAGTGCTTTTCCCGAAGAACTGATAAACCGTAATATCCGGGGAAAGAGTGTTTGGGCACCTTGGTACACCTTGCATAAGCTTTATTCCGGTCTGATAGACCAATATCTGTATGCAGATAATCAGCAGGCTTTGAAAACAGTGACTAAAATGGGCGACTGGGCTTATAACAAACTGAAACCACTTAGTGAAGAAACCCGCAAACTCATGATACGCAATGAGTTTGGAGGTGTCAACGAATCATTCTACAATTTGTATGCTATCACAGGAGATGAACGTTACCGTTGGTTGGCTGAATATTTCTACCATAATGATGTAATTGACCCGTTGAAAGAACTTCGGGACGATTTGGGAACCAAACATACAAATACGTTTATCCCGAAAGTCATAGCCGAAGCGCGTAACTATGAACTGACAGAGAATGAGACCAGCAAAAAGCTCTCGGAATTCTTCTGGCATACCATGATTGACCACCATACTTTTGCTCCGGGATGCAGTAGTGATAAGGAGCATTTTTTCGACCCGAAGAAATTCTCTAAACACTTGACCGGCTATACCGGAGAAACCTGCTGCACTTATAATATGTTGAAGCTTAGTCGTCATCTTTTCTGTTGGACGGGCGATTCATCTATTGCCGATTATTATGAAAGGGCACTATATAATCATATCCTGGGACAGCAAGATCCGGAAACAGGAATGGTTACTTATTTCTTACCCTTACTTTCGGGTTCACATAAACTGTATAGTACCAAAGAGAACTCTTTTTGGTGTTGTGTCGGCAGTGGATTTGAAAATCATGCTAAATATGGAGAAGCTATCTACTACCACAACAACCAGGGAATCTACGTAAATCTGTTTATTCCTTCCCAAGTCACCTGGAAAGAAAAAGGGTTAACCCTTCTCCAGGAAACGGAATTTCCGAAAGAGGAAACGACCCGGTTTACTATTCGTGCCGAGAAACCGGTTCGTACTACTGTTTATCTAAGATATCCTTCATGGAGTAAAAAAGCGGAAGTTCTTGTGAACGGTAAAAAAGTAGCAGTAAAACAAAAGCCAGGTTCTTACATCGCTATCACCCGTGACTGGAAAGATAATGACCGTATCTCGGCTACTTACCCGATGCAGATTGCATTGGAAGCCACTCCCGATAATCCGAATAAGGTAGCTTTATTGTATGGCCCGTTAGTGCTTGCCGGAGAACGGGGTACGGAAGGTATGCAGGCTCCCGCACCTTTCTCTAATCCAGCTCTTTATAATGATTATTATACTTATAATTTCCATGTACCTGCCGATTTGCGTACCTCATTGAAAGTAGATATGAAACATCCGGAACGTACTTTGCAGCGTACAGGAAAAGAACTGGAATTTACAACAGAACAAGGAGATGTGATTCGTCCGCTTTATGATTTGCATCATCAGCGTTATGTGGTATATTGGGATTTGCAGTCGAAATAGAAAAATTTAAGAACGAATTACACGAATTACGCGGTTTTATAATTATAATTGCATCAAATATAATTGCATCAAACAACAGCGTAGTTCGTGTAATTTGTGGTTAATACGAAGTTAATAGATAACGAAAATGAAGGGAAGATTATTAATCATAATTTTTATAAGTATCTGTTTTATTGCAGGTTCCTGCAATGTATCATCCGTACAAGGGAGTCGTTATAACTTCTCTTTATTAGATTCTGTTATTCAAGGCTGGGTGAGTAAAGAGTACTATCCCGGTGCTTCTATCTGTGTAGTAAAGAATGATTCTGTCATTTTTCAGAAGAACTATGGTAGCTATACTCCTGATACAAAAGTATACGTAGCCTCTGCCGGAAAATGGGTGGCGGCTGCTGTTATCGGAGCGGTTGTGGATAGTACCAGTTTGGACTGGGATGACCCTGTGGAAAAGTGGTTGCCGGAATTTAAGGGAGATGCCAAAGGAAAAATCCTTTTGCGACAATTGTTATCTCATACTTCCGGAGTGCGTCCCTATCTTCCTGAACCGCGCGTAGATAATTACAATCATCTGGATTCCGCCATTATTGAGATATTGCCGTTAGATACGGTTTTTACTCCGGGAAGCCGGTTTCAGTATGGAGGGCTTGCCATGCAGATTGCCGGAAGAATGGCGGAAGTGGCAATGGGGAAAGAGTTTGAAACTCTTTTTCAGGAATTATTAGCACAGCCATTAGAAATGAAAAATTCTCATTTTACTCCGATAAATACAGATGGCGGACATGCCCCGATGTTAGGTGGTGGTCTGTGTACTACCTTGAACGATTATATTCATTTCCTGTCTATGATTTATCACGAAGGAATATATCATGATAAGCGGATACTGACAACCGAGACTGTAAAGGAAATGCAGGCCGACCAAGTGAAAGACGCAATAATCCCTTCGAATAACTCGGATAATTATGTAGAGAAAGGGCTAGGACAATCCCACAATGGAATCTACGGATTGGGAGAATGGCGTGAATTAATCGATAAAAAGACAGGAGAAGCCTATCAAATCAGTTCACCAGGATGGGCTGGCGCTTACCCGTGGATCAATAAACGGGAGAATGTTTATGGCTTCTTTATTGCTCATGTAGTCGGTGCTTCCAGTAAAGAAGATGGTTTCTCATCTTTTTATGGTAGTCCTGTAATTTCGAGAACTGTTTCAGAGATTGTAAAGGGACATCCGTTGGTTGTGAAACAAGGCTGCGTTGAAGTGGGCAACGGTTCTCTTTACTATGAGGAAGCCGGCACAGGTGCTCCCGTCATCCTTGTTCATGGTCATTCTTTGGATCATCGTATGTGGGATGAACAATTTTCCGTACTGGCAAAAAAATATCGTGTGATCCGCTATGATTTGAGAGGATATGGCATTTCGTCTTCACAAACGGAAGACTATCAATTCACACACGCTGAAGATTTAGTTACTTTGATGGATTCTTTGCACATCAAGAAAGCGCATATCGTCGGACTTTCTTTGGGTGGGTTTATTACTGCTGATATGTTGGCGTATTTCCCTGACCGGATGTTATCTGCTTTTTTAGCCAGTGGAAACATTCGGAAATCGAAAGGCCCAAGTGAACCGATGACTCCGGAAGAAGCAAGAGTACGTGATAAGGAGATTGCTGCTTTGAAAGAGAAAGGGGTAGATGTGATGAAGAAAGAGTGGTTTGAAGGATTGATGAAATCCGGTGGAAGCCAGCGTGAACGAATGCGTGAGTCTCTATGGCAAATGATCGATGAGTGGGATGCGTGGCAACCTTTACACAAAGAAGTACGGGTGGTAGCTGGTTTGGATGCCATCGAGAAATTGAAAAAGAATCATCCCGATGTACCTGCTTTAATTGTTGAAGGTCATTCTTCCGGTAACCGATTCTCAAAAGAACCTCCCATTTTACAATATCTTCCCAATGGAAAACTGAAAGTAATTGACGATTGCGGACACATGCTGAATATGGAACGCCCGGAAGAATTTAATGCTGCATTGGAAGAATTTTTGAAAAGCGCTCAATAAAGAATAATATTGTAACTGATTAATATATTATAGAACAAGGCCTGCATTGTTTTTTTCCATGCAACGTTCAGAAGTGAGAAGAAACCGACAACTGTTATTGTGAATGGTAATAACTTCCCTGTTGTTTACAAAAACGCTCATGTGAAAGTGAAATATCAATAAATCTTCAATAGCATTGAGTAAATAATTTCTCCCCTTCGTATTTGTTTATCACATATAACAGATACGAAGGGGAGACTTTTTTTATAAGAAGGAATGTGCTCTTTTGGAGATTTTTATGTATGTTTGTCACATGTTTAATATGAAAGGAAGCGGTTGTAAGTGAAGAACACGATTAAATATCTGATTCTTTTAATCATATACTTGGTTTGTGGTGTAAATCTGCAAGCCCAGAATTATACATTTCGTAATGTAGTCATGTCCGATGGACTGTCCGGGTTATTGGTGAATGCCATTTATAAAGACTCGGAAGGTTTTGTCTGGCTAGGAACAGATAATTGTCTCGATCGTTTTGATGGTGTGAAAGTTCGACATTATGAATTTCGAGGCGTGGATTCCGGAAGGAAGAAACGGGTGAACTGCATCACGGAAACAGCTGACGATCAACTTTGGGTAGGAAACGGTATCGGACTTTGGCGTCTGAATCGTGCGAACGGCCAGTTGGAGAGAATTGTTCCCGAAAAGATAGATTTTGCTGTAAATACTTTACTTCCGGATGGAGATATTCTCTATATCGGTACGGAGAAAGGATTGTTCATCCAAAAGGACGGGCAATTGCTCCAAGTATTGACCGACCGGAATATGCTGGCTGCCTGTAATCGAATTATGGACCTCTGTCTGAATGAAGATAAAAGTGCGTTATGGCTGGCTACAGTGCAAGGTTTATTCTCTTATTCATTGAAAGATGGTAAGATTGATTCCTGGCATTTCCAGGAGAATGTTCCCGAGGCCGATTACTTCCGCTGCCTGACTCGTATTGGAGAAACCCTTTATCTAGGTACAATGAGCCAGGGAGTAGTTCGTTTCGATATAAACAAAAAGAGCTTTTCGCATACAGTATCTTTAGGCTGTGATGTCATTTCCGACATATCCAGTGATGGAAAGGAGACTGTATATATTGCAACAGATGGCAATGGCGTTCATTTCCTTTCGCATAAAGCCCAACAAGTGACACGTCGTTTTTGTCACGATGTAAGTGATAAAGAAGGTATTCGCAGTAATTCCATTTATTCACTATTGGTGGATGACAGAGGTGCTGTTTGGGTGGGGCACTTTCAGGCAGGGTTAGATTACTCACTTTATCAGAATGGTCTTTTCCAAACTTATGCTTATCCTCCTCTGTTTAACTCTGCCAATCTTTCCATTCGTTCTTTTGTCAACAGAGGACACGAAAAAGTCATCGGTTCACGTGACGGCTTGTATTATATAAATGAAGCTACCGGAGTCGTAAAGAGTTTTGTGAAACCTGTTTTGACTTCGGATTTGATATTGACAATCTGCTTTTATGAAGGCGAATATTATATTGGTACGTATGGCGGAGGCATGATGGTGTTGAATCCGGAGACGTTATCTCTAAAATATTTTGCCCAGGGAGGAGACGGAGATGCAGAGCTGTTTCAGAAAGGACATATCTTTTGTGTGCGACCGGATGAGAAAGGAAATCTCTGGATAGGTACTTCACAGGGATTGTTCTGTTATAATAGACAGGCAAAGCAGATCAAACACTTTACCAGCGCCAATTCCCAATTGCCGGAAGGTAACGTTTATGAAGTTAGTTTTGACTCTACCGGCAAAGGATGGATTGCCACAGAAACCGGTATGTGTATATATGATCCTGCTTCTCAAAGTTTACGATCGAATGTGTTCCCTGAAGGATTTGTGCATAGGGATAAGGTGCGCACCATTTACGAAGATACCGGACACGACCTTTATTTTATTCGTGAAAAGGGAAGTCTGTTTACCTCTACTTTAACGATGGATCGTTTTCGGAACCGTTCCGTCTTTTCCACGCTTCCTGACAATTCGCTGATGTCGATCGTGGAAGATAACCAAGGTTGGTTGTGGGTGGCTTGCAATGATGGATTGTTACGCATAAAGGAAGAAGGAGAAGAGTACGATGCCTTCACTTTCAATGATGGAGTACCGGGACCCACTTTTACGAATGGGGCTGCTTATAAAGATGAAAAAGGAATATTATGGTTCGGCAACACCAAAGGTTTGATTTATGTCGATCCGAAGCGGGTGGATGAAGTGCGTGGTAAAGTCCGTCCGATTGTGTTTACGGATATATTGGCTAATGGCATTTCTTTTACCAACCCGTCTTTAAAATATAATCAGAATAATCTGACTTTCTGCTTTACGGATTTTGCTTATGGTCTGCCTTCTGCCTTACTGTACGAATATCAGTTGGAAGGAGTGGATAAAGACTGGAAACTATTGGCTGCGCAGAATGAGGTTTCCTATTATGGATTATCTTCCGGAACTTATACGTTCCGTGTGCGCCTTCCGGGAAATGAACAGTCGGAAGCTGTTTACCAAGTAACGGTACGTCCTATGATACCTTGGTGGGGATGGGCACTTTCTGTTTTATTAGTTGTAGGCATTATTGCTTTTATACGATATTATGTGTGGAATCGTATGCGCCGCCTGCTTACTTCTCCTGCATCGGCAATCTCCGCATCCATAGAGAATACACAGCAGAAAGACCAAACGATAGAACAAGCGGAAGTGATTTCTGAAGAGTCTTCTATCGCTGCAACCGAAGAAAAGTATAAAACTAACAGGCTGACTGAAGAAGAATGTAAAGAGCTCCATAAGAAACTGGTTGCTTATGTGGAGAAAGAAAAGCCATATATTAATCCTGATTTGAAAATGGGCGACCTGGCTTCTGCTCTGGATACTTCTTCGCATTCATTATCGTATCTTTTGAATCAGTATCTCAATCAGTCTTATTATGACTTTATAAACGAATACCGCGTCACTCAATTCAAGAAAATGGTGGTGGATAGTCAATATTCCCGCTATACATTAACTGCACTGGCAGAACTCTGCGGCTTCAGTTCTCGTGCTTCTTTCTTCCGCTCATTCAAAAAGAGTACAGGAGTCACTCCGAATGAATATATTCGTAGTATAGGTGGAACAGCCAAAGAAGAGTAACTTTTCGACTTATTATCACTGAAATCTATTTTATACTCATATCCCTTTCACCCTTCACACCGCCCTATTCATCGGGGTTAGAGGGTGAAGGACCTCCCTTCACCAAGTGGATTTTCCTTTTACTAGTCTTTTTCTCGTAATCTATTAATAGATAAGTTCTTCTTCTCCCTATATAAACTTCTTTTGCTCCTATTGCAAAGTTGTTTTTTATAGGGAGTAATCTATAAACGCAAGCTTTGTTTTTATAAATGAAACTTGCGTTTATAAAAACAAAGCTTGCAATTATATAATTGAAGCTTTCATTTATAGTTTACCCTTAATCAAATGTAACTTTGCAATAAGTGCAAAGCAAGTTTATCTTTAATGAAACGGAACTTATCTATTAATGTTCGTACTTCATTAATAGCCTTGATGTGACAATGAAACGATCAAATAATAAAATTGAAGAGGGGAAGAGGATGGGAGCAAACGAGCGTAAGTGGAGCAAAGATACGTTGATTTGAGTGATTTGAGTCTCATTTTATAAAGTGATACTCTCTTTTTGTAAACGTAATATGTTGATAATTAGAGCTGTATCTTTAAATGAGTCTACCTAGATTCATTGAGATTGATCTGCTTTATTTTCTGGCTGTTATATCCAAAATCACCTCTATATTTGCATCGTGATCAAAACCGAAAAAGATAGTATTATGGAGACAACAGCTAACACTTCCGACAACATTATCACCCGTTCTTATGAAGAATATTATCAGGTGATTCTTACCTATATTACTTATCGTATCACTCATCGCTACGAAGCGGAGGATCTAACCCAGGATGTATTTGTACGTCTGCTGGACTACAAGCAAATGCTCCGTCCGGACACTGTGAAATATTTCTTGTTCACCATTGCCCGCAATATTGTGATCGACTATATCCGTCGTTATTATAAGAAACAGGAGATAGACAGCTACATCTATGATACTATGTCCACTTCTACCAATGAAACCGAAGAAAAAATTATCGGTGATGATTTAATGACAATGGAACGGACTCGCTTGGCTGCTATGCCCGAACAACGTCGGTTAATTTATACATTGAACCGCTTCGAAAATAAAACGTCTCCGGAAATCGCAAATGAACTGAATTTAAGTTGCAGGACGGTGGAAAACCATCTGTTTCTGGGACGTCGTGAAATGCGCGAGTTTTTCCGGAATTGTATATAATCTTATTCATTAATAAATAACCCTTTGTGCTTATGGAAAAGGAGTCAGAATTTACAAAGAGGTACTTGTATGCCTCACCTTATTTTAGAGAACAAAAATTTAATACTATTTTTAAACCTCAAATTTAATTTTATGAATGATATCTTAAAATGTTCGCCGAAAAGATTTTTATTTTCAATGGTGGTTGCTTCTGCGTTATTGACAGGAATACCCCAGAAGACCTATGCAGAAGTTGACAGGTCACAATCTGTGATGCAGACTGTGGCTGTGAAGGGAACTGTGTTGGATGCAAATAATGAACCAATAATTGGTGCTAGTGTGCTGATGAAGGGAACTACTAATGGTACAATCACGGATATAGATGGAAACTTTACACTTAGCAATGTCAATCCGGGGACTTTGGTTGTTTCTTATATTGGATATAAAACAAGAGAAATTAATGTGAATGGTAGCGCACCTGTGAAAATTATATTGCAGGAAGATTCTGAAGTCTTGGATGAAGTGGTGGTTGTAGGCTATGGTACCCAGAAAAAATCTTCATTAACAGGTGCTGTTACGGTTGTAGGAGCTAAAATGCTTCAGGAAAAAGGAGGACTGTCTAGTCCATTGGAAGCTTTACAGGGGCAGGTGCCAGGTGTCATGATTACTCGTAGTTCCTCTGCTCCGGGAGATGAGAGTTGGGGATTGAGTTTGCGCGGTTCAGTGTCTGTGAATAGCACGGAACCATTAATTATCATTGATGGTGTGGCGTATGAAAGTGTGAACGAACTTCGGCTGTTGAATCCCAATGATATTGAATCAATGAACTTTTTGAAAGATGGTGCGGCTGCAATCTATGGTTCACGCGCTGCCGGTGGTGTTGTTTTAATTACTACAAAGAAAGGTGCTGAAGGTAAAGTAAAGGTAGAGTATAGTGGTAGTGCTACTTTGAAGACTGTTGGTTTGATGGCCTCTGCTATGAATATCGACCAATGGGCAGATGGTGTAATGACAGCATTGACTAATGATAAAAAGACATCTGACGTATGGTATACTTATGCCGAATTAGCGAAGAAATATAAAGGTTCTTATCTTGATATGCGTTACAGTCCTAATCCATTCGGTTCGACCAATTTTACTGATGTCGCTGATTTTGTATTTACGGATGATGTAAATTGGCTGGATACGCTTTTTGGCGATACATGGAGTACAGAACATAGTTTAAGTGTTTCTGGTGGTTCGGAGAAATCATCTTATCGTATTTCCATGAGTTATCTTTATGATGGTTCTACCTTGCAATTTGGTAATAACAACAACCAGCGTTATAACTTTCGTATGAACAATACGTATAAGTTTACTAAGAACCTGAAATTAGATTCTTCTATTTCGTATAATCGTCAGGAACAAGTTGCGCCAACGCAGATTGAATCAGCTTTGTCTGCCACTTTACCTATGCCCGGTCTTCCTTTTGAATCATTGAATGGAAAACCATATGCTTGGGGAACATGGGGATCTCCTGCAGCTGTTGTACGTGATGGAGGCGACAATAAACTTTCTGTTTCTGCTATTTCATTAAGCGAAACTTTGAATTATCAGATTTTTGATTGGCTGTCAGCTAATGCCAATGTAGGATATAGTACAAGTACGGCAGCTCGTAATAAAACAACAAACGCTGTTACTTTTTATAATTATATGGGTGATGTAGAAGTACGGACAGACCCAAGCCAGGCAAACTCAACTTATACACAGACAAGTTCACGAACGGATTTTTACTCTGTCTCCGGATATTTGGCGGCTAATAAGACATTTGCTCAAAAACATAAGCTGAATTTGACATTGGGCGCGCAGTATGAATTTAAAGAATACACTTATTTCGGTGTAATGGTTAAAGATATTCAGAACGGTATGGAAATAGTAAACGGTTCGGGGGATGTGACTCTGACTGGTGATGAAAAGAAGTATCAGAATGCAAACCTCTCTTATTTCGGACGTTTCAACTATGATTATGATGGACGTTATTTGTTGGAATTGAATGGACGTTATGACGGCTCTTCTAAATTCTTACCTGAAAACCGTTGGGATTTCTTTTATGGTGTTTCGCTTGGATGGCGTATAAAAGAAGAATCTTTCTTGCAGAAAGTCGATTGGTTAAGTGATTTGAAATTACGTCTTTCCTATGCCGAAGTGGGTAATCAGAGTGGTATTGGAAATTATGATGGGGTACAGCTCTATAATCTGGTTGCGGCTGGAGATGATGGTGCATATATTGGTTCCAATAAGCTTTCTTATATTAAAACAAATGGAACTCTGGCCTCCACTACACGTAGTTGGGAACGTATTAAGAATTATAATATAGGTGTTGACTTTGGCTTTTTAAATGGAACCCTAACCGGTTCTGTTGAAGCGTTTATGAAGCATAATAATAATATGTTAGTGAACGTTACTTTTCCGGGAACGTTAGGTGATTCTGCTCCGAAAGCTAATGCCGGAAAGTTTGAAGGTTGGGGATATGAAGGTCAGCTTAATTATCGTAACCGGATTGGAGACGTAAATTATCATGTAGGTGGTACTTTTACTTTTGCCCGTAATGAATTAGTCGACTATGGTGGTACAACTGTGTTGAAATCAGGATATGTACAAACACAGCAAGGCTATCCACTAAATTCAATTTTCGGTCTGCGTTACGGAGGTAAAATCCAAAACGAGGAACAGCTGGCTGCTTACAAGACTAAGTATTATAATAATAATGGTATTGGTATGCCATCTAACTTGCGTGTAGGTGACAATATGTATTGCGATGAGAATGGAGATGGTGTGTTGGATGAAAAAGATTATATCTATTTGGGTAGTGATACTCCTGAAATATCTTATTCTTTCAACTTTGGCGCAGATTATAAAGGATTTGATATAAATGTCGTTTTTCAAGGAGCTGCCAATCGATTTGTTTATCGTCCGATTGATAACTGGACTGTTCCATTCCGTAGTAATTATACCAATACAAGCACTGCTTCTCTTGGTAACACATGGAGTCAAAATAACCGGGATGCTTACTACGCTCCATATACTAATGAAAGTAATATCAATAATTATAATTATCAGGCATCTTCTTTGACAGCGCAAGATGGCCGTTACCTTCGTTTGAAGAATGTGACAATCGGTTATACGTTTCCTGCCAAGCTTTTGAATAAAACAAAAGCGATTTCAGGTGCCCGTATATATGTGACAGGAGCAGATTTATGGGAGACCACCAAAATTAAAGATGGATGGGATCCGGAAGCATCGGCTCGAGATACCAATAATACTACTCAAGCTGCTAAGGGAGTGAAACGTTATCCGTTTACTCGTAACTTTACCATTGGAGCTAATTTAACCTTTTAAATAATTGATAATATGAAACTAAAGCAATATATAAAAGCTGCATGTCTTTTTTCCTTCATGGCGGTAACAACTTCCTGCATGAATTTAGAACCATTGTCGGATTTGGGTGATAATCTGGTGTGGAACAATGCTACCAATTTCCAGTTATTTGCCAATCAATTTTATAGTTGGCCTCATGACTTCAACCGTGCTGTATCAGACGAGCCTCATAGTGATTTTCGTTCAGATTTAGTGGCGGGTTCATCTATGAATGTGTATAGCCAGGGTACAAATGCGATTCCTGCTACAGATGCTAATTACACTAGACTATATAAACGTATCTATTATACTAACCTGTTGTTGAAGAATGCTGAAAGTTTTGCTGTACCTGCAGATATTGCAGTGCCTGTTGCTGAAGCAAAATTCTTCCGTGCATATAGTCATTTTGAGTTGGTGCAGCTTTATGGAGACGCCATCGTTCTTACGCAACCTTTAGACTTGGACTCTGAAATATTGTATGGGAAGCGTAATGATCGCGGTGAAGTGATAGATCAGGTAATTAAAGATTTGAAGGAGGCAGCCGGCAGTTTACCCGAAACGTCTTCCGAAGCCGGACGATTGAATAAATATATCGCTTATGCCATGTTGTCACGGGTAGCATTATATGAAGGTACCTGGCAAAAATTTCATACAAATGGAAAAGATGCTACTTCAAATACTACTCGCAGCACGGAACTGTTGACTATTGCCAGGGATGCAGCTAATGAGGTTATTAAAGGTGGTAAATATAAAATCTTCTATAATGAAAAATTAGCGAATGAGAGTTATCGTTATATGTTTACGTTAGAAGATGGAGCACAATGCAATCCGGCCAACCTTTCAAAGAGTGATAATACAGAATATATCTTTGTGAAACGTCATCGTAATGGAGATAAAACAGCATGGAATCTGACTCACGGTATGGTGGCAAATGCTTGTTATGTGACTCGTAAGTTGGCGAATATGTACCTTTGTTCTGACGGGTTGCCTATAGGGAAATCATCCAAGTTTCAACAATATGCCGGAGTAACTGATGAATTCCAAAATAGAGATAACCGTATGGGAAATAATATGCTGTATCATGGGCAACAGTATTGGAATAACGATGGAAAATGGCGTACAACCTGGACAGATGCAGATTTGACAAGTAGCCTGACCGCTAATGTACGTTCTGGTAGTGGCTATCAAAATCGTAAGTGGGGCACAGAACGTCAGTTGGAAGATTATTACGAATCTTATGACTTCCCGGTTATTCGTTATGCGGAAGTGTTGCTGAATTATGCCGAAGCTGTTTATGAACTAAATGGTACTATAACGGATCCGGAATTAGATTATTCTTTAAATCTGGTTCGTCTTCGTGTCAATCCGGATATGCCAAAATTGAGTAGCAAATTGGTTTCGGCAAACAATCTTTCAATGCGTGAAGAAATCCGTAGGGAGCGTACTGTTGAACTTGTACTGGAAGGTTTTCGCATTGATGATCTGAAACGTTGGGCTACTGCACCTGTTGAGATGCCGCAAGATCAGCTTGGAGTGCAAGTTACAGGGACTTGGTTTGAAACCAACTGGACTGATCATAAACGTTCGCTTAGTAGTGACGGCTGCCTTATACTCTATAGTGATCGTACCTGGAATGATAAACTTTATCTTTATCCGCTACCTTCTGACCAGTTGCAGTTGAATCCACAATTGGAACAGAATCCGGGATGGAAAAACTAAGATGTATTATTGTAATAATGAATAAAAGAAAAAACGTATGAAACAGATATTAAAATATGGGTTAGGTTGTCTGTTTATGACAGCGGTCGTTTCCACATTTCTGTCATGTGATGATAATGACGAGGTATCCCCACTATCTAAAGCGATTTATCCTAAATCGGTAGAAATGATTATTTCAGAAGATTTACAACAACTTATTTATGTGGATGACACGAAAGTGAAAGTCTTGCCCTTAGTAAAAGGAGAGAAAATAGAGTTGGGCTATAATATAACTCCTGATGATGTTACTTATAAAGAGGTAAATTGGACTTCCAGTAATGCAAACGTAGCTACAGTAGATGCTAATGGAACAGTAAATGCTATTAGTGGTGACGGTACAGGTGTAGCGGTGATTCAAGTTGCCCCCAGTGTTTATTATTCGGGTAGCGATGTGGCTAGTGCTTTGAAAGTGCTGGTTGTGAATTCACTGATTAGTGCGGAGAGTATTACGATTACTTCAAGTGCAGATAATGTATATGCAGGAGAAACTGTACAGTTGACAGCTGGGATTTTACCATCTGACGCGACTTATAAAACTGTGAAGTGGTCAAGTTCTGACGAAACTGTTGCTACAGTAGATAAGAATGGAGTTGTTACAGGTTTGGACAGCGGTAAAGGTGCAGCTGTGCCCGTTACTATTACTGCAACTTCTTTAGATGATGCAAATGTGATCGCAACTAAAGAGATTATCGTGAACTCAATTGTACAACCGGAGGAGGTAACTATTGACCAAAATTACTCATCGACTAATGGCTATGAATTTGCTATTGCAGAAAAGAGTGTTGCTTTGAACTTTACAACAGTGCCGGAGAATTGTACCAAGTCATTGATAGAGTGGACATCAAGTGATGAAACTATTGCTACGGTGAAGGCAGGTGTTGTTACTTTCAATGCGAATGGGGTGTTTGGCAAGGTTACTATAACTGCCACCTGTCCGGAAACAGGTAATTCTTCGTCTATAGAGTTGAATTTGGCAGAAGGATTAATACGGGAGCTTTTCCGTAATGAGAATTATACATGGGCTAATGCTTCAAATGCGGAATCACATACATGGAATAAAGATGGAGGCTATATAACGATCAATACAAAATTAACCGGTGGTAAATGCCGTGGAGATTTGATTTGTAAGAGTACAACCTCTTGGTTACATTCTGGCAATTATCCTATTTTCGCAGTTCGCATGGATGATGTGAAAGATTATGAGGGAGTAACTGCACGTAATATAACTCTTGACGCATCCGGGATGTGTGATGGTACTAAATATTCCGGTGGTCTAGACGGAAATAACAATAAATGGCTGAATGATTATAAATGTAGCGATGGAAGTCATGTGCTTATTTATGATATGGCCAGTCAGAAATGGGGTACAGGTGGTTTACTCCCGGCAACTGCTGTTGCATCGTTTACAACTCTTCAATTCAAATATGCTGATATTGTATCGTCTACAGCTGTAAGTTATAATGTTTACTGGATTCAGACGTTCAAAACATTACAGGATGTGCAAGCATATATTAAGTCAGAAGGGCTGACTTATGAAGTGATAAAATAATAGAATAATAAATTAAGGCTCAAAATAGATTCTTTATGAATAAAAATACAATTAAGATAATGGGTTTCGCACTGCTGATAGCAGTGCAGACCTCCTGCCGTGAGAATGAATTCGGAGTAGTGGATTTGACACTTCCGGAAGGAGTATATGTTCCGGTAGAAGCTGAATATACTTACAATCATCCTTGTGCGATGTTTAATCAGGCAGATTTTGATAGGGTAAAGAAAATGCTGAATGATGGGACTGCACCTCAAAAAGTAAAGGATGAGTTTGAAAATCTGAAAAACTCCAGTTATGTATCAGCTTCTTCCTATACCCCGCAACCACAGACAAAGATTGTTCGTGGTGATGTAACTGGAACGGGATTTAGTAGTGAAAACTACAGCTATGCTATGGAGGATGCTGCAGCTGCTTATCAGATGGCGCTTTTATGGAAACTGACCGGTACTGAACAGTATGCAAAGAATGTGGTTAACATTTTGAATCAATGGGCTGCAACCTGTACGGAAGTGACTTCAAATGATGCTAATCATAAATTAGCGGCAGGGGCGCAAGGATATACTTTTGCTAATGCGGCAGAAATAATGCAAACCTATGATGGTTGGACGGAAGCAGATAAAACAACTTTTAAAACGTGGATGGTGAAAGTATTCGCTTCTAAAAATAAAGATTTTCTGGATAATCATCAAGGTAGTAACAATTGTGCTTTACATTACTGGTCGAATTGGGATTTAGTTAATATGTGCTCCTATTTGTCTATTGGTATTTTAACTGAAGATGATGATATGGTTAACTATATTGTGAACTACTTTTATAATGGTGTTGGCAATGGAGCTCTAAATAATTTAATCCAGGGTACTCATGTTGATCCACTGTCTGGTGAAGAGATATGTCAGAATCAGGAAAGCGGACGCGACCAGGGGCATGCTCAAATGTCGGCAGCCGTAACAGCTAATCTTTGTCAGATAGCTTATACATTCTATCAGGATAATAAAGACATTTCCCGACTAGATTTCTTCGCGGCTAATAATAACGCAGTTATGAAAATGGGTGAATATGTAGCACTTAGCAATGCAACGGATGGAGTGAAAAATGACAATTCGGATGGTACATGGCTGATTGATATAACAAAAATACCTTTTAAAGAGTATCAGTACTGTACACATTGTACATGTAAAGATAAAAATCACGGACAAGATCATAAGGTAGTATCTGACGATGGTCGTGGGGAAGTTCGTCCCGGATGGGAAATTTTCTATACTCACTATGCAAAGATTAAGGGATTGAGCAGTGGTTATAAGTATGCTCAAATACTGGCGGATAAAATGCGTCCTGAAGGTGGGGTAGGAGAGACTGCTAATCGCTACGGTTCTAATAGTGGCGCTTTTGACCAATTGGGCTGGGCTACGTTAATGTTATATCGTGAATAAAATGGGTATGAGTTTTTAGATAAATAGAAAAAAGTTGGAAAGGGATTAGGTATTTACCTAATCCCTTTCGTATATATAAGTAAATAGGTCAGTAAATAGATTGTTTTGAAATCAGAGATGATAGGATTCAGTTTTAAAAGTGCTTGGTTTTTATATAAGGTGGAAAGAACCTGTTTTTAGGAGTAACGAATCTAGTTTTGAATGAAATTGATTAGTAAGGTATATGCGTAAAAAGATTCTGTTTTTAGCAGGAATGATGGCTTGCGGTTCATTGGCAGGCGCACAAGAAATTTCTAAGACCTGGGTGGCTGATAAGGGGAATGGCACTTATCAGAACCCGGTTCTCCATGCTGACTATTCGGATCCGGATGTCTGTGCGGCCGGAGATGATTTCTATATGACTGCATCCAGTTTTAACTGTATTCCTGGAATTCCTATTCTTCATTCCAATGATTTGGTTAATTGGTCGTTAGTAAACTATGCATTACCGGTTCAGGAGCCGGAACCTTTCTTCGATAAGGCACAGCATGGCAAAGGTGTATGGGCACCGGCCATTCGTTTTCATAACGGAGAATTTTATATTTACTGGGGGGATCCGGATTATGGAATCTATATGATTAAAACCAAAGACCCGAAAGGAAAATGGAGCAAACCGGTATTGGTGAAAGCAGGGAAAGGAATGATTGATGCAACTCCTTTGTGGGACGAAGACGGAAAAGTATATCTGATACACGCTTATGCCGGAAGCCGTAGTGGAGTGAACAGTATCCTCGTCATTTGCGAACTGAATGCGGAAGGAACAGAAGTTATTTCCGATCCGGTGATGGTGTTCGACGGAAATGATGGAAAGAATCATACCGTAGAAGGACCGAAGCTCTATAAACGCAACGGATACTATTATATTTTTGCTCCGGCAGGAGGGGTAGCAACCGGTTGGCAATTGGTGCTTCGCTCAAAGAACATCTATGGCCCTTACGAATCGAAAATCGTGATGGCACAAGGAAAGACAACGATAAACGGACCTCATCAGGGTGGCTGGGTAGACACCAACACAGGAGAATCCTGGTTCGTCCATTTTCAAGATAAAGGCGCTTACGGACGTGTGATTCATCTGAATCCGATGATGTGGGTAAATGACTGGCCTGTAATCGGAGTGGACAAGGATAAAGACGGTTGCGGTGAACCTGTAACGACTTATAAGAAACCGAATGTGGGAAAGACCTATCCGGTAGCTACTCCGCCGGAGAGTGACGAATTCAATAGCCGGCATTTGGGATTACAATGGCAATGGCATGCCAATAAAAAAGACACTTACGGGTTTACTACCGATTTGGGATTTATCCGTCTTTATGCAGGCAGCCTTTCGAAAGAGTTTGTGAACTTCTGGGAAGTTCCTAACCTGCTGATGCAAAAGTTTCCGGCTGAAGAATTTACAGCTACGACCAAGCTGACATTTACTGCCAAGCAGGATGGAGAACAAGCCGGAATCATTGTGATGGGGTGGGATTACAGTTATCTTTCTATCCGCAAAGCTGGAGATCAGTTTATTCTGCAACAGGCAGTTTGCAAGGATGCGGAACAGCAAAATCCCGAACAGATAAAAGAATTGGCAAATATTCCTGTAAAATATTTGAAGATGCCGGGAGTAGCAGATAATGAATGGCAAACAGTTTATTTACAGGTAAAGGTTCGTAAAGGAGCTGTTTGTACATTTGCTTATAGTCTGGACGGGAAGAAATATACGACAGTGGGAGAGTTTTTCACAGCCCGTCAAGGCAAATGGATTGGAGCCAAAGTCGGACTATTCTGTGTGACTCCGAATGAAGGCAATCGGGGATGGGCAGATGTCGATTGGTTTCGGATGGATAAGTAATTGACCAATCAATAATTGACAAAGAGAAATAAAGATTAAGAATTAACTCGAAGATATCAGATTAAGATGAAAAAGATTGTAGTAGGTTTGGCTGTGATGTTAGGTTTCTGTACGTGTGCTCATCAGCCGTCCGGTACATTGGATGTGAATAAGGCATTGGACTATTGTGCAGAGCAGACACAACGTACGCTTGCGGAACTGAAAACAGATTCCGGCATCGACTATACAATGATGCCACGTAATATCATGACTGACGAACAACACTGGAATTGCCGGAAAGCGACGAAGGAAGAATGGTGTGCCGGTTTCTGGCCCGGAGTATTGTGGTATGATTACGAATATACGAAAGATAAACAGATTCAGAAAGAAGCGGAGAAGTTCACGAACTCACTGGAATTCCTTTCCAAGACTCCGGCTTTCGACCATGATTTGGGCTTCCTCGTGTTCTGTAGCTACGGAAATGGTTACCGCCTGACCAAGAATCCGGCTTACAAACAAGTGATTCTTGATACAGCCGATACGTTGGCTACTCTGTTCAATCCTATCGTAGGAACCATCCTTTCATGGCCTCGTGAAGTGGAGCCCCGCAACTGGCCGCACAATACCATCATGGATAACATGATTAACCTCGAAATGCTTTTCTGGGCAGCGAAGAATGGTGGAAATCCTTATTTATATGATATTGCCGTTTCTCATGCCGATAAAACGATGAAATGCCAGTTCCGTCCCGACTATACATCTTACCATGTAGCGGTATACGACACCATTACAGGTAATCTGATAAAAGGAGTAACCCACCAAGGTTATGCTGACAGTACCATGTGGGCGCGTGGTCAGGCATGGGCAATCTATGGATACACGGTAGTTTATCGTGAAACGAAAGATCCTAAGTATCTTGATTTCGCGCAGAAAGTGACAGATGTCTATCTCGAACGTCTGCCGGAAGACAAGGTTCCTTATTGGGATTTCAGTGCACCGGGAATACCGGATGCTCCGCGTGACGCTTCTGCTGCGGCAGTGGTGGCCTCTGCTTTGCTTGAATTATCCACTTACCTCCCGAATGGAACAGGAAAACGTTATAAAGATGCAGCTATTGAAATGCTGGCAAGCCTGAACTCTGACAGCTATCAGAGTGGTAAAAGCAAACCGTCATTTCTGTTGCATAGTGTAGGACACTGGCCCGCTCATTCTGAAATAGATGCTTCTATTATTTATGCAGATTATTATTATATCGAAGCCTTGTTGAGGCTGAAACGTCTGCAAGAAGGACACGGGGTATTGGGATAACAGTATTACCGGGCTTATGAATACGGTAATATCAAAGTATCGGTAGAACTAATAAAGTGAATAGTCCGATTAGAATAGGTGATAGTGTAAAAAAGGAAAAGCTCTGCAAGAACGAAGGTTCTATACAGAGCTTTTTTTACTGGTTAGGGTTAGGCTTATTATTATTTTACCTTGATGATGTCATAATTCAAATTGCTGACAGCTTCTTGCAAGCTATCGTTCACCAAACGAAGAGTGGTGTCGTTAACAACCACGAAATACATCGGAGCTTCACCATCTTTCGGAGTTAACTTAACAGCAGTAACAGGTTTTTTGTTCACAACCTTGTGTACAGTCTCTTGTTTTCCTTTCGAAGTGAAAGTCTTGTTTTGTCCTTGACCTTCAGCGTCGAGGTAAGTCATATCCAGTGTGTACACTGTATCTACACCGTCAGTTGCAGCATTTAAGGTCAGTACATAATCAATACCCGGACCGTCGGCAGCAGGAAGAGTACCTTCATAAACTTCAGTCAATTCGGTAATCGGAGTCATAGCAATAGCTAGACTGTCTGCTTGTGCCTCTGCGGCTTTGTTTGCTTTTGATTGGCATGATGCCAAAGCAGCTACGACTGCTGCTAACATAATTACTTTTTTCATCATTAAGTGCTTTAAGTTAATATAATTATAGTGAGCTATTGCTCGTTTTTTGCTATCCTATTCCTGTTCCTCGTCCCGTTTGATGACAAGCAGTTTGTCTACTCGTCCGCGGTCCATGTCCACCACTTCGAATTGCAGATTCTTGTAGGTGAAGATATCTCCTGCTTTCGGGATGCGACCAATCAGGAACATGGCCAATCCACCCAGAGTGGTGAAGTCTTCCGATTCCAGATCTTCGTAGGATAGGATACCCATTTCCTCCATGAAGTCGTCGATATTCATTGAAGCTTCCACCAGCATTGAACCATCCTGCCTTGTGACGATTTCTTCTTCTTCCATTTCATCCTCTTCAAGGATATCTCCGAAGATACTTTCGGTCAGGTCGTGCAGTGTGATAATGCCTTCTGTGCTGCCATACTCGTTAACAACAACTCCGAACTTGTTTTTGTTCTTCTTAAATAGCTCTAAAACTTTATTTGCATACAAACTTTCCGGAATAAAGAGGGGAGGACGGGCAATTTCGCGCAGGTTAAACACCTTTTTGTTGCCTACCATCAGGATAATATCCTTTACGGAAACCACACCGATAATCTCATCTTTCCGTTCGTCTACCAATAGATATTTGCTGTAATGTTCTTCTTCGATAATCTTCATCACTTTTTCCTGTGTATCATCGGGATGAAGGATAATAAGATCTCTGCGGTGTGTCATCAGTTCGTTGGCGCGTTTATCAGAGAAGCGGAATACGTCGCGTATCATTTCCGTTTCCTCTTTGTCAATCACACCCTGCTCCGAACTTTGATGCAGGATCATTTTGATTTCCTCCTGTGTCATGGGACGTTCTTCGCTTTTCAGACCGATAAGTTTGTTCAGTAACCGGGTAGAGACGCTTAGCAACCACACAAAAGGATAAGAAACCTTCGTCAGCAGAATCATGACCGGGCTGAACAAAGTGGCGTACCGCTCCGGATTACTAAGAGCAATGGATTTAGGAACCAGCTCTCCGATAATCAGAGAAAGATAGGTGATGATTGCTACGGTAGTAATCATTGCCAGGTTGCGTGCGTATGCTTCTGCGCCCGGAATGAGAGAAAAGAAAGGTACGAGGTCGTCGGCAATAGCCACACCACCATACGCACCGGATACGATACCGATCAGCGTGATACCAATCTGAATGGTAGACAAGAACTTTTCCGGTTCTTCCAATTGTTTTAAAACTCCTCGGGCTGATTTGTTACCTTTTGCGACAAGTGTTTCAAGACGTGCTTTGCTGGATGATACCAACGCAATTTCATACATGGCAAAAATGCCATTCAGTACAAGTAAGAAAACGATAATAAGAAATTCCATAAATGGATTAAAATGGTTATTGCTTCGAAATTATATAAAAAAAGAATACTCTCTCTATATATTAATGATAATTAGGTAAAATTGTTTGCTTCGCTATGTCGGTATTTTACAAAACGGAGGAGAATATGGGATATATTAAAGCATTTGAATATAGGTTGTATTGATAAATATTCAGGCACGGAATTATACAAAATTCCGTGCCTGGTAGTAGTCATACGAAAGTATTGTTTATTACTTCTTGGCGTAGCTGTCTGCTTTGGCTTTTGTACGTTCAATGCGTTTTTGAGTGTCCGGATGTGAAGAGAACATTCTTTGTGCATAGGATGCTTTAGGAGCATCTTTTGCAAGTTCTGCCAATTTACTCAAGGCATTTGCCATTGCATAAGGGTCGATGCCGTTTTTTACGCAGAATTCAACACCATAATCATCGGCTTCATTTTCTTGCTTTTGTGAGAATTGTGCACCGGCAAGAGCTTCTGCCATGGCTCCCAGTTCGGAGTCTGTCAGTTTGGCTACTTTGTCGTTGGCTGCACCTGCCGCGTTCTTCACAGCTGAACGTAGGTAGGCATTTTTCATAGCGTCTTTGGAATCTGTGTGAACCACATGACCGATTTCATGACCTACCACTGCCATTACTTCTTCGTCCGTCATAACATCCATCAGACCGGCGCAGATACGTACACTACCGTCACCGCAGGCAAAGGCGTTTACGTCTATTACTTCATATACGCCAAAGTTAAGTTTCAGTCCGTCCACTTCTTTGATATGTCCCGTCAGTTTCTCCAGACGTTTGCCATATTCAGTATCAGGTTTTGTCAATGGATTATGAGTATCCATCCATGCCATATATTCCTTACTCATATTAGCAATGTCCGCATCAGATAATGTAACGGCTGATACTACATCTTTACCTGCTTGTAAAGCTTTTCCTAAATTAATCTTCTTGCCGAATTGTGCAGAAGCTGTCATTCCCATGCCTAACAATACGAAGGCAATCATTGCAATTTTTCTTTTCATATTCTTTTCTAGTTTGATGTTTTATGTATAATTAATATTCAAATGTTATGCCTAATGTGGGGAGCAAAGTCCCGCTCGATTGTTTGAGGCGTTTCATTTTATACTGTTGGCTGTCGGCAGGAGCTTCCGGATTCTCGATGATGCCGGTGCTCATCAGCACATCCTGCTGTTTCAGTTTGCTGGCCGTGATATTCTGCAAATCAAGATAGAATCCCAGCATGCAATGTTTCAGATAAAATGTCTTGTCAATGCGGAGGTCTACCTGTGCAAAGGCCGGAAGACGTTCCTTATTATATTTTGAATAGTCGTAATATGCTTTGCCTTGTGCATCCCAGGCGGATACCAAAGATGACTTTTCTTCATCGTATGGCGTGTAAGGAGCACCACCGATGCAACTGACTTTTATGCCAACACTCCATTGGTGGGGCAGATTGTAAGTTCCCCGTAAATTGAAAATATATCGGTTGTCCCATGCGGATGCGATGTATTCGCTCTCTTTGTCGTTGCGGTATTCACTTTTAAAGATGGTGAAGGAGGAAGCCAGATTCAGTTTCTTGGCGATCAGCCACTTTACCAGAATCTCCGCGCCATACGAACGTCCTTGAGCGGTAGAAGTCAGCAATTCATTGCCAATCACTCCATAGTCATTTCCTTTGCAGGTAAGAGGAATCCCGTCTACAACGGAGAGCGGAATTTTGTCATAGTCTTTATAGAATCCTTCGACGGAGACTTCGAACGTATCTCCTTTGCGCCAACTAATGCCCAGACTTTCCTGGCTGACTTTCATATAGCGCAGATTGTATTTGTTGACATACATTCCGTTATTATCTTTAAAACCGAGTGCCGTGTAAGGAGGCAACTGATAATAAAGTCCTGCATTTCCGCTTACGAACCAGTGCTCGGCAAGTTGGTAGGAAAGCGATATGCGGGGAGAAAGCTGATCGGAGAGTGACTTCATGGCCGACGAATAATTGTTGGCATCAGCTCTCAATCCCAAGGAAGCTGTGAAACGTTCGTCCATCGAAGAGTAGCTGATAGTGCCGAAAAGTCCCCAACGCATCATTCCCAAATAGGTATGGTAATCAAACGTTTGTACCTGATTGGTATATGCCTTTTGAAAGGTGGTGTTGGTATATTGACTATAATCCAGATTCACTCCGAGATTGACTTTCCAGTTGCGGAAAGAAGAATTGTTTTCGAAGCGGAACTTCGTTTCCTGTTCGGTAGAACGGAGGCGGAGCATCAGATTCTCCGGAATGCTTTCATCATTCTGCCGGTATTTAGTATTGCGGTTGTTCAGATAACTGTGACTGACTACCACCGATTGCACATGCGGCCCTGCATAGTGACGATATACAGCACCTAAGGTAAACGTTTCCTGCTTGATTTTTGGCAGGTAACTAAGGATATATTCATTGTCCTCGCTATCTGCTTTCGTGTTCAATCGCATATTGTCGATTCCTCCAAGCCCCAATACCGTCAGTTCGTTCTGTTCGTTGAACCGGGTTTTCAATTTGAATTGCGCATCGGTGAAAGTCGGCAGGAAAGGCAGGTCGAGCATATCAAACAGGAATTGCAGATAAGATTGACGCACGGATACCAGATACGAGGTCTTTTTTCCAATATGCCCATTGGAGGCCAGAGAGACTTCGGATGCTCCGAGGGTAGCTTTTAGTGAGTTATGCTCCATGTCTCCGTCGCGCAATTTGAAATCAAGCACGGAGCTAAGCGCGTTTCCTCTGTCAGTGGGAAAAGCACCTGTATAGAAATTTACTTCACGGATCAGGTCGGCATTAAGGATTCCCACCGGACCGCCGGATGCTCCTTGCGTGCTGAAGTGATTGATATTGGGTATTTCCACTCCGTCCAGATAGAAACGGTTTTCAGAAGGAGAACCACCGCGTACAATCAGGTCATTGCGGTAGCCGATAGGCGAGAAGGCAACTCCCGGATAAGACTGAACAATACGTGAAATGTCCCGATTGGCTCCCGGACTCTTTTCTATTTCCTGCAATCCGATGATACGCAGGCTGACCGGACTTTCCAGGTCGCGCCGGAAAGGAGAAGCGGTGATGGTTACTCCTGCGAGTTCGGTCAGGTTCTCTTCCATTTCTATCGAAATGTTCAGATCTTTGGTAGATAAGATATATTCGGGAGTAGTGACACTCTTGTAGCCGATGGCTGTCGCTTGGAGGCGGTAGATGCCGGGAGGCACTTGTTCGATGGTGAAATGACCTTCCGCATTGGTGACACTACCTTTGTTCAGCCCAAGAATCATTACGTTAATGAATTCTAATGGCTGACGGCTGTTTTTCTCAATCACCGTTCCCTTTATTTGATGTACAGGTTGTGCCTGTAACAGGGAAAACAGGATGTTAGAAAATAGTAGCAGTGTCAATAGTTTTTTCATGTGATTGCCAATTGTCGCTGCGAAAGTACGAAAAAAGTATTAAATAATGATACCTTCCGTGAATAAAAATAGAATCACTTCTGATTTGGTTCGTTTTACCTGCTGATAAAGTTAGTCGGGTTTTGTTTCACATTTCATTTTTATATCTTATTTTTGTGGGACATATTAAAACAGATTCCTTATGAAGACTGTAAAATTGATCACTTGTAATGATGCGATGAAGGCACATATCCTTCAGGGAGCATTGGAGAATGAAGGCATTGAATCTATTCTGCACAATGAGAATTTCTCTACTTTGTATAAAAGTTGCGTAAGTAGTATTGCAGGGGTGGATATATTGGTGGCAGATGAAGACTACGAGAATGCTGTCCAAGTATTGAAGGATAACGATAGTTGGCCGGAAGAGTTGACGCTTTGTCCGTACTGTGGTTCATCGGACATCCAGTTGGTTTTGAGAAAAGGAAAGCGTTGGCGTGCTATGGGGGCTGCTATCATTTCTGCATTAATGGTCATTCCCCCGGGAGACAACCACTGGAACTATACCTGTAAACAGTGTCATAAAACCTTTGAAATGCCGGTTGCTAAATTTAATCCTGCTGCAGAGCCAGAGGAATAATTATATCTAACTATTTATAACACACAATGGAAAAGAAAAAAAATCTATTAATTGCTCTTCTTTTAATTTGGGTAGCTCCCTCTTTTGCTGCCAAAGTAGATACCTTGTTAATTAAAAGTCCTTCCATGAATAAGGAAGTGCAAGTGGTCGTTGTTACGCCGGATGCTGCATCAGGAAAGAAATCGGTGGTTTGTCCTACTATTTATTTGTTGCACGGTTATGGTGGAAATGCTAAAACATGGATTGATATTAAACCGAATCTTCCCCAAATTGCGGATGAAAAAGGAATCATATTCGTTTGTCCGGACGGAAAGACCAGTTGGTACTGGGATAGTCCGGTCAACCCGTCTTTCCGCTATGAAACTTTTATTTCGTCGGAACTGGTGAAGTATATCGACGAACATTACAAGACGATTGCCGACCGTAAGGGACGCGCCATCACCGGATTGAGTATGGGTGGACACGGAGCGATGTGGAATGCAATCCGTCATAAAGATACGTTTGGTGCCAGTGGAAGCACAAGCGGAGGGATGGATATTCGCCCGTTCCCGAAAAACTGGGACATGGCTAAACAGTTGGGAGAATATGAATCGAATAAGGAGGTATGGGATAATCACACCGTTATCAATCAGATTGATAAGATAGAGAATGGCGATTTGGCTATCATTGTCGATTGTGGAGAAGGTGATTTCTTCCTGAATGTGAACAAGGATTTGCATAACCGCCTGTTGGAAAGAAAGATCGATCATGATTTTATTACCCGTCCGGGAGCGCATAATGGACAGTATTGGAATAACTCCATTGATTATCAGATTCTATTTTTCGATAAGTTTTTCAAGAAATAAAACCGGGAATACTTGACTTTGGCTTTTCAATGTTGTATCTTTAGTACAGAATCATAAAATAGATTGAGGTTAAACTACGATAGAAGGAGGGAGCGGAAGCTTTCTCCTTTTTTGTTGTATCCTTGGGAGTCGTGAGCTTTATCCCGGTTTATAAAAGGGATGAAACCGGAGATTAACGTGTTTTATACCGTAGCTTTATAAAAATTAGACGGTGCATTACGACTCATTAAACGCTGCGTTAGGAGAAGTTAGAGCCTTTGTTAGGTAAAATCAGAGCCTTTGTTTCGGAATAAACAAAGTTGAGGCATGAAAAGTACCTTTATAGGTTAAGAATCTATAATTCTGCTCTTGACAGAAATAGAGTGATTATGCTACTTTAAAAGAGAATTCGATGTTCGGAATGAAAGATTATTCGAAAGAAACCGAAATGTTGCGTGTGTATGGATAATAGCTGGCCTGTCCTCCGGCATAGGTCGTCTGACAAATCATCCTGGATGGATTTCCTTTTTTATCAAACCCATACGAATAGACTGTATTTTCATCGTTACTTCCTGCAGGACAACTGTGTATGGTGAAATGGCGCGGGTCCTTACCCAATAACCCTGCGTAAAGAGCTTCAATATGGAATGTCAGAGGATGTATCTCCAATAAACCGAGGCAGGGCAAATGGTATGTCGAACTTTCTTCTCCCGGTTCATAAATGAACTTGTTTTCAAGGCCGTTCATCTTGGAACTGATAGAGGTTATATCTCCGTTCTCGTATGTAAGTGATGTTGATGAATATTCTGTATCGTCGATATTCTCGACAATTCCGGTTAAGTATCCTTCTGCAGAGTAAGAAAATAGATAAATACGATTTTGTGAAGACAAACTGTATACACATTGACTAGCATAGCCTTCGCTATTTAATGTATATATTGAAGTGAGATAGTCAGTGGTAACTGTTACCAGATTATTAGAGTAGCTCAAGTTTACTTCGTTACTGATTTCTTCTTCGAAATAACGTTGTTTTATAATATGTTGAATCAGGCGCTTGCCATCGAACATAAACTTCTCTGTTCTATCTACAGGATTTGAATCGCTTTTGATGGTTTCATTGAAAATCATAGCCCATTGCCCTTTATTCTCTTCTGTGCCCTTTTCATCATCATCCGAACAACTGAATGTCAGTATTGCCAGCAATAAAATAGCTACTATTTTCATCCTTTCTTATTTTAATCGTAATCCGTTACTACTAAAACGCCTACTTGCCGGACTTATAACGCTTTTCTCTATCTTGAATTGCGCTTTTGTGGTCTCTTCGGTTTCCTCGTCCTTTGGTGGATAAGTTTTGTTCAATACCCCGAGAGCTACACTCAACAAAGTCTCTTTTTCATCACCGAAAGGTAGGAAAGTTAAGTAATCGGTTGAAGCATTGACTGCGTATGTCGGTTTGAATCCACCATAAGTGTCATGTTCTGAATTATAGATAGTGCATACAGCCGGATTGATAGACCACAAAAATTCTTCATTGATAAATTGTTCCGTAGCTACATTTTGTCCTTTGGTTGAACTGCCGATAGCTATTAACTGTTGGATTTTTCCGTTCAGGCTATGCATCAACATTTCCGGAGCTCCTGCCGTTTCTCCACTAATCAAAACGATAAGAGTCGCTAAATCCAGGTTCTTGCCACCGGAGGTGCCTAATAAATCAGAATTAAAGATCAGAGTTGCATCTTTTGCTGTATTCTTATCATTATATTCCAAGAATGCCATTGTTTGGTCAAGGTAAAAAGAAGACACAAGAATAGTGCTTAATAGTTGCGTACATTCAATGCTTCCTCCTTTGTTATATCGTAGGTCGAGTATCACTTGATGGATATTCTTTTGGGCAAGCTCATCCGACCATTCACGTAATTCGGTGTTGTATTTTTCCGGATTGTCTTTAGTACCTGCTGTAAAGCTGTTGTACATTAGGTAACCGACTTCACTTCCATCAGTCAACGTTAATATTTTCTTGCAGTGAATAGGGTTGTCTACTAATGATACGGCTGCTCCCATTTCTACTGGGTCGCCTACCGGTACAACTCGGTAAATATCTTCTTCTTCCTCGCCTTCTACTGGCGGCTCTGTAGGTGGTACTTTTTGATATTTTCCCAAAGTTATTTCCAAAGGTCCTGTGCCTTGCAGTAGTTGAGCCTCATATTTTTTGCTGATATACGATGTATCTACTTTTACAATCCAGTCGCCTCGCTTTAGTACGGCAGCAGCTGGCGAACCAGGAATTACATAAGTAATCAATGCGTTGTAGGCAGTATCGATGTCCGGGTTGCGAACCAGTGAATAGTCGAATCCATAAGTAGGCAGCGGAGCCTCCATCACAGAATCTACAAACGAGTAGCTGTCTTTTTTTGATTTCACTTTAGATAAGAACGAGGCAGGTTCCAGAAACAGATTCACATCATCGTAGGAAGGAAGATCTTGATACCACAGATAGTTCTGTTGCATGATGTCGTACATCCATGTATCCAGTGCAGTTTGATGGGCATACTCCGGCCAGCGGTCGACACCACAGGAGAAGAAACCACTGATAGATACGAGGATCAGGGCAGGTATGAGGATTATCTTTCTTAATTTCGTCATCATAAAAAGCTTTTTACTGTGCAAATGTAGGAAATACTTTGCTTATCTACCACATTTATGGTATAAAAATGCCTTCAATGTGTGATTGGGTGTTAGAGAATCTTGCCTTATCTTTGTGACATCAAAGTTTTCGATAGGTATTAGCTTAAAATATAGAAAGTTATTAATAGACGGATTTTTATTCATGGAGATAGCTGCATTATTATCAGGAGGTGTCGACAGTTCGGTTGTCGTACATCTCCTTTGTGAGCAAGGATATAAGCCTACTCTTTTTTACATTAAGATAGGTATGGACGGAGCGGAATATATGGACTGTTCGGCAGAGGAGGATATTGAATTATCTACTGCAACGGCACGTAAATACGGTCTGTCTTTGGAAGTGGTGGACCTGCATCAGGAGTATTGGGAGAATGTGGCGGCGTATGCCATTGATAAAATTCGGCAGGGATTGACACCGAATCCGGACGTGATGTGTAATAAGCTTATCAAATTCGGCTGCTTTGAACAGCGTGTCGGGAAAGATTTTGATTTTACAGCAACCGGTCACTATGCCACTACCTTACAACGTGATGGTAAAACTTGGCTGGGCACAGCAAAAGATCCCGTGAAAGATCAGACAGACTTTCTCGCCCAGATTGATTACCTGCAAGTTTCCAAACTCATGTTTCCCATTGGAGGGTTGATGAAGCAGGAGGTACGTGAGATTGCAAACCGTGCCGGATTGCCTAGTGCCAAAAGGAAAGACAGTCAGGGGATTTGTTTTCTCGGAAAGATAAACTACAATGATTTCGTTCGTCGTTTTTTAGGAGAAAAGGAAGGAGCGATTGTTGAACTGGAAACCGGAAAGAAAGTGGGTACACATCGCGGCTATTGGTTCCACACAATTGGTCAGCGGAAAGGGCTCGGATTGAGTGGAGGTCCCTGGTTTGTAGTCAAGAAGGATATTGAGGAAAATACCATCTACGTATCCCGTGGATATGGTGTAGAGACGCAATACGGTCATGAATTCCGGATGCATGATTTCCATTTCATTACTGATAATCCTTGGAAAGGTCAGGAGAAGGAGATAGACATTACTTTCAAGATTCGCCACACTCCCGAATTTACAAAAGGAAAACTGATACAGGAAGGGGAGAAGCAGTTTCACATCTTGTCGTCCGAAAAGTTGCAAGGCATTGCTCCGGGACAGTTTGGGGTGATTTATGATGAAGAAGTAAAAGTTTGTGTGGGGAGCGGTGAAATCATCTGTTAAATAGTTTATTTTGATTGGTGAAGATTGGATTATCAGGAGATTTCTCACTACTTTTGTTTCGTAGAATATAAATAAAGGAGGATTGCTTATGACAACGATGGAATTGAAAAGTCTGAAGATGGACTTGGTGGAGGAACTCCTGAGTTTGAATGACAAAGAGATGCTCAATCGAGTGAAGAACTATTTGAAACGACTGAAAAAAATGGAAGCTGAAAAAGAAGAGGAAGAAATCACGAAAGAAGAAGTTCTAGCAGGGATTGACGCCGGACTGAAAGAGGTAAAACTTTCAATGGAAGGTAAGTTGGAGGTAAAGACTGCAAGAGAGTTCATTAATGAATTATGAAATTATAGTTAAGCCGACATTTCAGCGGGAGGCTAAAGGCGAAACACTATTCCTCTTTTAAGGAGGATTTTGTTTCATTGATTGATGATTTAGAACAGAATCCTCTGCTAGGAACGGACTTGGGACATGGACTGCGCAAAGTTCGTATGAAAATAACTTCAAAAGGAAAAGGTAAAAGTGGAGGAGCAAGGGTTATAACATTTACTTTAGTCGTTTCTCAACAAGATGCAGTTTTGAATCTTCTCTATATTTATGATAAAGCAGATAGAGCGTCTATATCAGAAAAGGAAATAGAACAACTTCTGAAACAGAATGGATTGAAATAGAATAGAGAAAGGCACTGTTCACTAGTTTGTGCTAATAGGATGTGTAGGGTAATTTTTATAAGGCGGCATCTCAGATGTAGTATTCCGCTAAATCCACAATCCCAGCCCTCATCGCATATTTAGTAGCTTCATGTACATTATTTACTCCCAATTTGCGAAAGATATTCTTACGATGACTGTTTATCGTATGGAAACTAAGATTTTTCTCTGCTGCAATCTCTTTCGTCGTTTTTCCCAATGCAATTTCTTTTAGGATATTCTTCTCCGTTTGTGTCAATAGATGATCGTCTACGCTTGAGGCAGCCAGCGGAGAAGAAGCGCCCGAAAGCAACAGATTGCTGACATGATTGCAAATATACCGTTGTTTGCGGGTGGCACATTGAATGGCAGTCATGATTTCTTCTTTTGAATTATCTTTCATCACTACCCCGAAAGCCATACTGCTGAACAGTACCTGGCGGAGAAAGTTCAGGCTAAGTTCGTCAGAGAATAGAATCCAGTCGGCTTCCTTGAATCTTTCCTGCAAGACAATCAATTCATCCGCCCCGGCAAAATTGAACAGTGTATAATCCAATACAATCACCGCTTGCGGATGCAATCGTAGCTGCTGAATCAGTTCAGCCTTGTTATCAGCTTCTAAAAGGAGGGACACTTCCTTTTGTTTACTTAGCAGGAACATCATTCCCGCCTTACTGATATCCTGATTGTCTGCGATGATAAATTCTCTCATAATCAACGATGAATAAAAAAACTCCGCTACAAATGTACGCATTTTGCGCGATTTGTAGCGGAGTTATGATAAGATTCTTGTATCCGGATTACCAGGAACGTCCTTTGAAGATATTTGACTGGTCAAGCGGAACGATATTTCCGTTCAATGTCAGGTTATTGTTGCTGAAGTTCGGGCTGATACTAACCGAAGCAGTATTGTTTCCGCTGCTCATATTGATAAATACTTGAGCGGAGATGCCGATACCCTGAACGCTGAATGAGCAGTTCACATTTCCTTTTTTGTCGATATTCATCTTCATATCCGAAGAATTACCATCTACTGTAACACCACCGATTCCGTTAGGACCTGGGTAAGGAGTGTTGAAAGCAGTCTGTACGGTAGCTCTGTTGCCGTTCATCAAGACGAAGTTGGTGTTTGAAGTAACAAAAGCACTCATACCGTTGCGGAAGACAACTTGATTAGCTTCCAATACAAATTGCTTGTTCTTCAAAGCCTGTACAGCTTGTTGATAGGCTGCCATGTCCTGCACCTCTTCTTCGGCACGGAGTTTTGCTCTTTCTGCATCTCTTTGAGCTTTTCTTTCTGCGCGGCGTGCTGCTGCGTTACTTTCTTGTGCATACATCATTGTGCTTGCACTTACTAATACTAATGCTACTAATGCAATAAACTTTTTCATAACTTTTTTTTGTTTAGGTTTAATACGTTGTTCGTTTATTGCAAAAACAAAGTGTATGCCAGATTGTTCACGAACGTCTTGCAATTTTATATCCGATGGCTGCCACAGTGATACTCATTAAGGGGCTGATAATGTTGAAAAAACAATAAGGTAGATACACAAGTGTGGGTACACTCAAGATAGTAGCTTGTGTCATTCCGCAACTATTCCACGGAATCAATACGGATGTAACGGTTACTGCATCTTCCGTCGTACGGCTTAGTAAGCAACTTTCATACCCTTTCTTGGCATAAATATCACGAAACATATTTCCCGTCAGAATGATACTGATGTATTGGTCGGCAGTTGTCAGATTAAGAAACAGGCCGGAGCAGACTGTCGCTCCAACCACGCTGACTGTTTTCTTCATGAAACGGACGAAGATGGAAGTGATACTTCCCAGCATACCGCTTGCTGTCATTGCCCCGCCAAAACACATGGCGCACAGAATCAGCCAAATCGTATTCATCATTCCCGCCATCCCACGTGTGGCGATTAAATCTGTCAGAACGGTATTGTCTGTATGTAAATTTGTCGCTCCATAGACGGTCATCATCAGTCCTTTGAATAAAGAATCGAATCCGGAAACGGCAACTCCGGAAATCTCTTGCAACAACTCCGGCTGAAATATCAAAGCAAAGACACCAGCCAGCAGAGTGGATAGGAACAGCGTAACGATAGAGGGTACTTTCCGTGCTATCAGTATTCCGGTTACAACAGGGACTATTAACAACCACGGAGTGATATGGAACTTCTCGTTCAAAGCGGTTGCTACCTCCGCAATATGTTGTGTATTGCTGGCATCATGGGAAAGTCCTGCCACTGTGAAAATAATCAGCGTGATGATAAGAGACGGTATCGTAGTAATCATCATATAACGAATGTGACGGAACAGGGGAGTGTCTGTGATGGAAGACGCCAGGATAGTGGTTTCGGATAAAGGAGATATTTTATCCCCGAAGTATGCCCCCGAAATGATAGCTCCGGCAATCCATCCATCTTCAAAGCCTTGCGCCTTTCCGATACCCATCAATGCAATACCGATGGTGGCAATAGTGGTCCACGAACTTCCGGTCATTACAGAAATCAACGCGCAGATGATGCAGGTCGATGCCAGGAAGAAACTGGGATGGATAATTTGCATCCCGTAATAGATTAAAGTCGGCACTACTCCGCTAATCATCCAAATGCCACTCAACGCACCGATTATCAACAGAATGATGATGGCTGTTGCCACTCCGGCAATATTGTTGGTGATGGCGAGCTCGTAATCTTTCCAGGGAATCTTATAAAACGCCATACCAATCAGGATACAAATGGCTGTAGTGGTAAGCAATGACACTTGACTTCCGCCGCTTAGGGCATCACTGCCAAAGGTACGGATAGTGGCAAACAATAATAACACCAGTACAACAATCGGTATCAACGATATGAGGGGAGAGGGGGCTTTCTTCATCTTGATTCTTATAACCTTTTATTTATTTTCCGGCTACTGTTTGTTGATAGCCGCGCAAAGATACAACAAAAAAGAATGAAATCTTTTGCTTCAAAACATCAGGTAATAAAAATTATTAGATGTTTATATTTGATTGGAATATGTAGGAGACGGCTCAACTGGCAAAAGTCTTGCGCCTGATCCACCAGTAACGGATGAAAAGCACCCCTGTCAGGATGAGGGCGATGGATAATCCGGTATAGAAAACAGAAATGAACGTTTCGGGCAGGAGGTGGAAGCTACGGATGGTGATTCCCAGGGAAATCATGAATATCATTGTAATCCAGCTTTTCACATCGAAAAAGGAGAACGGACAATTCCGGCGTTCTTTCTTTTGCTCGATTCGCTGGGTATGTTTATAGTAGAGCCTTCTGAAAACCAATACGAAGAATAATAAGAAAACCACGGTGGCTTCTCCTATTTTGAACATCCAATCTTGGGAAGTGTTTAACCAGGTCACAATTCCTATTCGCAGAATATTGGCACCGGCTATAATCCAGACGGCACCGGCTGTGATAAGTAAGATTTGTCTGTTAACTCCGTATTTCATTGGCGTTTTTTTTATAATAAACGGTTTGAGTGTTCGTTTTGTTGACTCATTTCTTGTAGAAAATCGTAATTAATAAAGAAATCCCGGTTAAAACAACTCCGATACTGATAACTCCGTGCCAGCCATACAGTTGCCAAAAGCTGCCTGCCAGAAATGTTCCCATAGAACCACCGATAAAGTAAGTAGTCATGAAAACTGTATTAATACGGTTCGAAGCACGCGGATTTAGTTCGAAGATACTTGTCTGGTTACTTAGCTGAATACATTGCATTCCTATGTCAATGATGATGATACCGGCGATGATACCGACAAAGGTGTTTTCACCGACGAAGAACAACAACCATGCAAAGAGAATCAAACCGCAGCCGATAAAGTTGAAGCGGCGTACGCCTACCCGTTTTACGTATCTTCCGACAAAAGAAGCAGTCAGTGCACCGGCTACTCCGCAAAGTCCCAGCATACCGATTACATCGCTGTTGGCGAAGAACGGAGCTTGTCCCATTTTAAAAGCCAGACAGGACCACATGGCAAGGAGGGAACCGAAATTCAGTGCCGCCCGAATCGAATAAATGCGTAGTTGCGGATATTCTTTCACTAAGGCTAACAGAGATTTCATCAGGTCGCTATATTTTCCTTGGAAGTTGGTTTGAATATCGGGAAGGACTTTTAATACAACAATCGCGCAGATAAACATCATGCCTGCAGCAATGTGATACATTTCCCGCCAGCCAATCAGTTCACCGATAAATCCGCTGACGACACGTGAAGCCAGAATACCGGTCAATAGTCCTGATAAGACAATTCCTACGTTTCTGCCTTTATGTTCCGGACGGGAAAACTGGGCGGCTATGGGAATGAATATCTGTGGAATCATGGAACAGACTCCCGTGAGGAATGAAGCGATGAGTATCAGATGGAAGCTGTGTGTCAGGGCAATCGTCAAGAGGGAGAAGATCAGGACGGTGAAATTGACAAGGATGATTTTCTTTCGTTGATATAAGTCGCCTAAGGGGGTGATGAACAACAGTCCTGCCGCATAGCCTATTTGCGTGACCATGGCAATCAGGTTAGTTCTGAACTCTGATATGCCAAGTTCATGGCGTATCATATTTAATAGAGGTTGGATATAATAGATGTTGGCTACCGAGACACCTGCCACAATAGCAAGTGTCCAGAGGATGGATGCCGGTAGTCCTCCGTTTTCTTTTAATGGCTGTTTCATGCGGCAAAGATAATAAAATAAGATGTTTATTCGATGAAGAAAGTAGTGGAAACTGTGTTGCCTTCTCCGTCTACTGCCGTCAGGGAATGTTTGCCGGGAGCGGGTTGCAGGGAAATTTTGTGGAAATCCTGCGTCTGTGTCTGATAAGTGTCGTCAAGATGCCAAAAGATAGTCGCATTGGGGTTGCTGTGTGCCAGTTCGACCGTGAGAAACCCTTTACTGCCGTCCAATTGTTTGGGCAACTTGATATGGGCGTTCATCGGAGGGTAGATGAACTGCATGGATTGGAAAGAATCTTCTCCACAGCCGGCTTTGAAAGGTGGCAGTGGTTTGTATTCCGGATGGTGCTGCTTATAGTACCATTCCCATACAGGTGGCAGGGCAAACCATGATTTCTGAATGGTAGGTTCGGTATTTGCACAGTTTTCATAGATGCGGTGGCTTTCGTCAGCAGATAGAGTGACGAGATGATGGTAAGGACAAGCCTCTGTCCGTAATCCGGCAGGAAGAATCAATACGGTATCAGTTTCTTCACAGAAACGTCCTTTCAGATGACCGGACTGGCGGCATATTTCTGCATCAACGAAAACGCCTGTGGGACGTTCGAACCACGGTGAAGAAGGGAGGTAACTGAATATATCGAATAATACAGGACCGGCTGTTTGTGCACCAACCAATCCGGGCTTTCCTTCTCCGGTTGCATTGCCTACCCATACGCCTACTGTATAGCGCGGAGTCACCCCCACTGCCCACGCATCACGGAATCCGTAGCTGGTTCCGGTTTTCCATGCGATAGTTTGCATGGATGGAATTGATTTCCAGTCAATCTCTTCGGGACGGTTGACTTCTGTTAAGGCGGAGAGGGTGAGCCAAGCTGCTCCTGTTTTAGCCGAAGTGGTTTCTTCCGAATCCTCTTCTACGGAGAGAGGACTGGAGTTACTTTGTTCTCGTTTTTCCTGCTTGTTATGATTGCTTTTATGATTACGGCTTGTTTGCTTCGTATCATTGTTTATTTGCTCTGTATTTTCTGTTTCCAGTAGTATCTGTGCTTCCTTTCCTTGAGATACGGTCGGGGAGGGGCTGCTGGAAAGGCTTCGTCCCATTTGTGCATAGGCATTCGTTACATCCCATAATGTTGCTTCTGCACCTCCTAAAATTAGTGACAAACCATAATGAGAGGCTGTCCGATTGATGGTCTTGAATTCCATCTGTTGCAACAAATGGTGAAACTTGGGTACTCCATATCTTTGTAACATGGTTACAGCCGGGATATTCAACGAACGGGCAAGGGCTTCGGAAGCGGGGACTGCTCCTTCAAACTGCATACTGAAGTTTTGAGGAGTAAATCCGTTGATATTAACCGGTACATCCGGCAACAGCATTTTCGGCAGTAAACTTCCTTCCTGTAGCATGGCATTGTAGAGAAAGGGCTTTAAAATACTACCTGTACTTCTGGGAGCTTGGATCACATCTACTTGGCTTCCTCCTTGTTTACGGTCGAAATGTACATTTCCGCAGTATGCTACTACTTGATTGGTGGGAATGTCGATAACCAGAATTGCCAGGTTGCGGATATCACTTCGATTAAACTCGTTGCTCCACCGTTCTGCCAAACTCTCTATGTGGCTTTGTATTCCTCTGTCTATGGTTGAACGGGTATATAGCCCGTTTCTTTCCTGATAGAAACGACTGACTAGGTGGGGAGCTATTTGAGGAAGCGGATGCGGCTCGTCGGGTAACGGTTCGCTGACAGCTAATTCATAGGTGGATGCGTCGATAATCTCTTCTTCAAGAAGTTGCTTTAATAGACGGTTGCGTTTGGAAAGCAGTGTCTTTCGTCCTTTGGATAGATGGATCATGGCAGGGGCATTGGGGAGGACAGCCAGCATAGCCGATTCCGCCCATGATAAATCTTCGGCAGAATGACCGAAGTAACGCCAGGCAGCAGCATCCAATCCTACAACATTTCCTCCGAATGGTGCATGAGAGACATACATGGATAAGATTTCCTCTTTGGAAGCCCGAAATTCCAGACGGGTAGCCCATATCATTTCAACGACTTTCTCTCCGAGAGTTCTAGGTTTGTTCCGGGCGAGACGAATGGTTTGCATGGTAAGGGTACTTCCTCCGCTTACGACACGTTTGTTCTTTAAATTTTGATAGAGTGCCCTTCCGGTAGCTAACGGATTAACTCCCCAGTGGTGATAAAAGTGTTTGTCTTCAAAGGTAATGAGGCATTGCTTGATTTTTTCGGGTGTTGTCTTTCGGGGAGGAAACCGCCATTGACCGTCCGATGCGATACGTGCTCCCAATAATTCTTCATTTCGATCAGTCACAACGGTAGAGTAGGGTACATGAAACAGTTGCCGGGGAAGGCAAAAGATGTATCCTATTATCAAAAGAGTAATGCTTATAGTCATTACTTTCTTAGTGACAGATAATCGTTTGAAGAATTTTATAGGATTCATTTAAATATTAAAAGCTAAGAGACATATCTTTGTGACAAATGATTAAGTACGAAATAATAAGGTACGAAATAATTAGGCACGGATTACACGGATTACGCGGTTTAAGTGAACGAGTAGAACCGTGAAATCCGTGTAATCCGTGCCAAATATTATCGGCTGACAGTTGTTCTTCCTGCTTTGCTTCGTGCCTGTACGTTTACATCATACATTGCTTCACATTGAACGGCAGGGAGAATAAAGTTACCGGCATAGGTCGCTTGTAACCTGACAGTGAATACCTTTGTCTCACCGCGGCGCAGATTGAAATAGGTCAATACCCTGTCATCACGTATATCCTGATAGCTGTACTTGCTGACTGATTGACCGGAGCCGTCGGCTGCTGCGTTTTCCGTTTCGGGAGCAACCATTCTTTCATTGTATATTTCCCAACCGGACGGTATGATATGCGTCAGTGCCAGATTAGTGTAATCGGAAGTACCGCTAATATTGGATATTGAGGTGATAGCCATAAAGTCAGTTCCCTGTATGATGTCATTGACAGAGAGCGGTGTACCGTTTAGGTTAGCATATCTTATATCCATGCGGAGGTTATCGCTGATAGCTGGTAACGTATCGTTTAATAACTGCGTACGTGTGATAAGGTCTACGCTAAGTGCTCCCTTTCCTTGATTCTTCACAGAAACAGTGCCGGATTTTGGAGTGGTAGCGATCTCTTTTTCAAACACAGCTTTGGCTGATTTTACAGCCGGTTGCTGTTTATCGTTCCATGACCATACAAAATCCAGTGTGCCTGATAACTTTTCTGCCAGACGTCCCATTGCCATCAGAGCAAAAGCGGTAGATTGTGTACTGAACCAATCCTCTTGTGACAGATTCTTAGAAACGACTTTCGCTTGTTGTAAAGCATCCCGTTCCCGGTTCATCAGGATGAGTGTTTCCAAAATCATTGCTTCGTCACGATCGGAAGAACCGTAAATCTGATTCATGGAAGAGTAGGGGTTCACCGTTGTTTCTACATTATACACAAGTTCTTCAGCCGGTTTCATCTTTCCGGTCAGTGCGTATGCGGCTGCCAGTCTCCATTTGGCCTGAATTGATAATCCGGTCTGTTCTTTCATTCGGTTCATAGCTCCATATTCCGGTACTCCTGCCAATGCAAGGGTATATAAACGGAAGGCTTGTTGCAATTCCGACTGCCATTGCTGCCAACCGCTTGCCTCCTGTGGCATACGCCAGTTTTGTGCGGCTGCACGTTGGAAGCGCTTCCACTTGTTCAGTACATTCGCATGAACGGCATATCCTTTTTCTTGTGCCAGCGTCAGGAACATTCCAGCATAAGAACTAATCCATTCGTCGGCAGCAGCATTCCCCGGCCAATATACAAATCCGCCGTTGGGGAGCTGATGACCATAAATCTGCCGGATAGCTTCCTGTACATTCGTCTTTATCTTTTCGGCTTCCGTCTTATCTATCGTCTTGAATTGAGCGACAAACAGAAGAGGCAGGGCCTTGGAAGTCAACTGCTCCGTGCAATGGTGCTGATAATTGTATAAGAAGTCGAACCGACGGCTGATATCTACCGAAGGTATGCGGGATACTTCCAGCTTGATCTGATTATTTGCGGAAGAACTGCTTAGGTTGTATGACAATTCTTTGCTTTGTCCGGCTTCTATCCATTGACTGTTGCGCAGGGTTACTACCGGATTCGGATTGCGTACGTCTATTTCAATGGTTTCTTTGGTTTGTTGTCCGCTGCCATTTGCTGTCAGGTGGATCGTAGCCTTTCCGGTTTTGCTGCCTGTTTTTAAGGTAAAGAAGACAAGCTGGTCTCCCGGTTGGGTGAATTTGAGCGATTGTTGGTTAGTTCCTACAATCTGTACTCCTCCACCGGATGCCTGAAGGGATACGGTCACATTCTTTACTTGATTCTCCATCGCAAAGATATTGACCGGAACGGTAATTTCTTCCTGAATACTAAGCACACGGGGCAAAGTAGACAACATCATCAATGGAGTTCGTACGAAGGCAGTCTTTTCCGCATTGCCATAAGCACCGTCCTGTCCGGCAACCACCATGGCACGTACCGAACCTACGTACATCGGAAGTTTCAATGTATGCGTCTGGCTCTTTCCTTTTCCCAGATAGAAAGGACCTATAAACTTGACTACCGGTTTAAAACGGTTTGCTTTAGCATCGGCAGGTTTCAGTGTGGCGTCTCCACCTGTGCTGAAAAGCGAACTGTAGCTTCCGGCAGAAGCTCCCAATACATTATCATACATATCCCATGTCTGGATGCCAAGCGCTTCGCGTGAATAGAAATCATTCCATGGGTCCGGGGTCTTGAAGTTGGTAAGATCCAATAAACCGTCGTCTACAATCGCCAATGTATAAGTCATCGGTTTACCGCTCTTTTCGCTGACGGTCACGTTGAAGTTGGTTTCCGGGCGTAACACTTCCGGCATCTGTATCTGCGGTTGCAATACTGTCTGACTGTTAGTGACAAATACTGGAACAACACCGTACATACGGATAGGCAGGTCGTTGACTGTTTGCGCATGAGGCTGTAACAGACTGATATGCAAATATACGTTCGGAGTCATCTCCGGCGTAATCTTGAATGTATATTTCGTATCTCCTCCGTTGGAGACTTCTATCCATTCCTGACGTAATACTGTCGAACCGTTTTCGATAGATACCAGTGCACGTCCTCCCGCTGCTGCAGGAATAATGGCTGTGGCTGTTTCTCCAATTTCATACAAATCTTTGTTCAGAGAGAAAGCAAGCATCTTGATACCGCTGGGATCTGTTTTGCTCGAACGTCCGCGCCATTCCGGCCAGTCTATATAAACGGTTCCTCCAGTGGCATGTCCGCTCTCTTTGTCTTTTACGTAAACCAAATATCGTCCCCATGACGGATAATCGATGCGGAACTTGAAGGATGCTTTCCCGCCTCTTGTCTGTAAGTTGCCGCTGGCAACAGGTGTGATGGAACTGTTGTTGATGTAAGTGCCAAAAGATTCACCGCTGTTCTCCCACCACCAGCTCCAGCCGATGCGGTATATTTTGTATTCTAGATTAGTACGGTTCACTAACTGTCCCTGCGTGTTTACAGTCACAATATCGAATACGTGATCTTTGTCCGTTTCAATATATTTGCCTTTCGGTTGGTTCAAGTTGATACCGACGTAAGATGTAAATGGCGAGAACGGGATTGTTTGGGTGTAGATGCTGGCATCTCCTCCCGGTTCGAATACACGGGTGGTGAAAGTTGCATTCAACATACCCGGTGCTTCGGTTGCGGTCGGAACTTTCAGTGTGACGCTGGTTTTTCCTTCTGCATCCAGTGTACCGTCGAATATATCAGTTTTGATAGTTGTGAAATTCGTGGCCGGATTATTGAAGATATATTGTCCGTAATTCTTAAACTGTGTATTCACTTTAGATAAAGACATTTCTATTTTAGCTTTCAATTTGGAGGCAGTGGCTCCTGTCAGCCAGGTTGAAGTGAGTGGGGCGTAGACATCCTTGTCCGTAGCTTGAAGAATCTTCGGCAATGCCAGGTTTATTTTCAAGCGGTTGGGCTTTATGGTTTCGATACGCAGACCTTTGTGGAAGGTGGTTCCTCCTACTTTAATATATGCATTCCAGAGCCCGGTTGGATCTGTAGCCTGTGTCGGAACGTCGAATGTATAAAATCCGTTCATTCCTTGCGTTGAAATCATTTTGGTGTAGAACTGTCCTCTCGGATTGTATATTTCCAGTGCTACGGGATGCTTGTCGGGGATTCTCTTTTCGCGGTCCTCCAATATAAAGGAAATGTACAATGTGTCTCCCGGTCGCCATACTCCTCTTTCGCCATATATGAATCCTTTCAATCCCTTTTGAATATCTTTTCCTCCTACATCGAATCTGCTGACGGACTGTTCTTCACCGTCTACGACACGCACATACGCCTTTTGCTTTTCCGATTCTGCCACGATAATGAAAGGTACGCCCTTCGGAGTGATTTCAACGAACCCGTCTCCATTGGTCTCTCCCTTTCCTATGGGCTGTAACTGGAAGTTATATGCTGTTACTTGTGCTTTTCCTATCGGTTTGGTGTCCAAAATATTGCTTACGGCAATCCATAGTTTGTTCAGTGAATTCCGTTTTACAATCATCCCCAGATTGGAAGCAAACACATTACATGCAGCAATTCGGTCTGAATTCATATAATAAGATGGATGGCATGGATTGTCGCGTTCCGTCCATCGGTACACGCTCCAGTCCATTGTTCCTCCGTTGTAATAATAGTAAGCTTCGGGCGTATTCCAGATGGCTTCATCTTCTTCAGACAAGACACTTCCGCTTACTTTGGTCAACCCGTCGGATGTGTTACTGTCGGCGAATTTCATATCCTGATTCTCGTTTCCTCCACAAGGATAAGCGGAGTATTCCTGACGGAATGAAAGTATGACACGGTATATGGCACCCGGCTCCTGATGAATCAACCCGGCAAGATCTATTGAGTAATCCCCCCAATGATGAATGTCTTTGGAAGCATCTTTGGCAAGCCACAATGTTTTTTTGTAAACCAGTCTTCCCGAGCGGCGTAGTTCATTGGCCGAGGCGAGTGAATTGGTTTGCATAAACATCAATACATTATTCTCGAAGATGCGGATCACGCTCAAATCCACGGCATACAGATTGACAGCCCTGAAAGGAATAATCAGACTTTTCGAATCGGGCAGGATAGCGGCGGAGGTAGACATTTTTACCTGTGGTTTCAGACTTACTTCACTGAACGAGATCGTATGAGAAGTTCCCAGCGCTTTACCTTGACTGTCTTTGACTCCTTCATGGATATTCAACGTCAGTTTGTTCTGTGTGTTTGCTTCGAAATAGATAAAGACTCTGTTTTCGCTGATTTGGAAGATAGATGAGGAGACTTCCGGAATCTCAATCAGTCCTTTTAAATCCTGGGTAGTGGATAAAGGAGCGGAGAAAACAATCTCAATTCCGTTTTCCGGTTGTTCAATGCGTTCGGCAGACATAAAACGGAAGCAATCTTTAGCCGGTATCAGCACTTCTTCGCTTTGTTTGCGGTCAATGCCGGCTGGGTTACCATTGGCTGTAATGGTCAATGGGTAATCATCAGCTTCTCTGGGTATTTGTCTGATGTTGAACTGACACCGGGTAAGGTTGTCTGTCGCGGTGACTTCTACCGGATAACTCTTCTTGCCATCGCTGGCAGTCAGCATCTTTTCCACTTCCTCTTTTTTCACTACATCGCTGAAGCGTATTTCTCCTTTAATATTTATTTCATCCGGTTGGGTAGCTGTAATTGGTAACGACTCCAACTGCAAAGTGAAGTTACGTTCCTGCACACGGAATGAGAAGTTGAACTCTTTTAGTTTTTTGTCCACTTCGATGAAGTCTCCCAGTTGGAAAGTTCCTTCGTAGAGCGTTCCCGGTTTCAATGTTCCTTCTTCCGGCACAAACTCAATGGTGTTGTTGCTTACCCAGTATGCTTTTCCTTTTAATGAAGGGGAAAAGCTGAACGGATTGTTTTTTAACTCACTGTTCAGATCCACCATGGGTTGGTCATGGGTCAACTCTATGCGTATGGTTGAATTCTGTGAAATAACTCCTCCCGTATACGCATTTACATACGGTGCATAATCGGCAGAAGGAATGATGTCTTTTTGAGTACGTGTGCATGAATATAGGCCCACAGTCATCATGATAAGTAGGAGTAGTCCGGTAGTACTAATGCTACGTGTAGTCTTTGTTAGTCCCATAGCGATGAGTTTTTTTATAGTTCAACAAACAAATATACAGTTTTTATGCTAAATCCTTTGTTATTCTGATTATTTTTGCAAGTTCTTAATCAATTTATTTATGGGGAAAAAGAAAGAATACAAAGAGGCCAATCGACGATTTCTGAAAAAGCTGTCATTTCAGGAAGGTGTTTTTGCGTTGCCGTGTGGAATTTATTACAAAGTTTTGGAAACTGGTGAAGGTACGATTTCTCCGGGTGCGCGGAGTATTGTTACCGTGCATTACAAAGGAAGTCTGATTGATGGCCGGGTGTTTGATAATTCTTATGAACGTACTTGTCCCGATGCCTTACGTCTTAGTGATGTAATAGAAGGATGGCAGGTAGCACTTCAGAAAATGCACGTTGGAGATAAATGGATTATCTATATACCTTATGCAATGGGATATGGTATTAAATCTTTTGATTCTATTCCTGCTTACTCGACATTGATATTCGAAGTGGAACTGCTTGGAGTTGCATAGAGTATAAAAATGAGCTATATATAATCAGATGCATGGATATTTTTCTTTTAGCTTCTTTATAAAGGATTTGCTTTTGCAAAGGTAGCTAAAAGTAGAAATATCCGGTAATAAAAATATGCAGCTTTGGAGACATTTAATAATGCTGACCTATCTTATATTTTCTTTATGTCCTTGACAGAATCATCTTTTGCCAATTCTTTAATCTCTTTATTCAAAAACACGGAAAGTATAGTTCTTACTACAACTACTCCGCCCAAGATCGCCAGTTCATCCAAAGTAGGATCAACTACAGTTTTCAGTATGTCGGATGCGATAAGGAATTCCAGTCCTAGTAAGAGGTAACTGCCGAAATCTGCTCTAAGTTGCCGGATATTATTAATAGTATAAGTTCCGTTGAACCGTTTTATCTCATTGCGCAGGAAGGCAACGAAACCAACGAGCACACCATAGGTCACAATCAGTAGACTGATGACACTGATGATAGTGGCGAGTGTATTTAAGAATGTGAGTAGCATTGTTGTATAATGTTTAGTATCTGTTATATAAACAAGCGAAGCTGTATAATAGTTCTCAAATAGAACTTTCGTTAGGATTGAGCTCTCAATCTAATTGTATATCAATAAAATACAAATCTCCATCTATTCCATAAAGTATCGCCTGTGTACTTAAAGTTGTTCAGCTTTACAACTATATCTTCATCTCCTGTATAGACTCATTTTCTCCATCTTTACTTAAGAATTCTATATTCAAATTAGAGGGGGGATCCATAAATCGTCTGAATTGGCAAATGAAATTAACTCTTCAATTTGCCTTCTCTTATAGCTCTCTGTTGGTCCAAACGTTCTTGTTGCTTCCTTTTTTCTTCTAATGAGGCTGGCTGCTTGCTCCATAATGCTATTGACTTGCGAGTACGCTCTATCCATTGCTTGTGAAATTCGTTGATGTATTCCATAATTTTATTGATTATGAACTTATGCAGATATGGTTATTAGGTTTATATCCAACAAAGTTCAGTTGATAAATTAGCATTGTTATATAATAATTCTTTGGTGTTTATGCCAATATCTTTTTATAAATATAGAATGGAAACGCTATTCCAAAAGTTTTTGTTTTTAAATAAAAATAGGAGAGTGCTGTATTGAGGACTCTCCTTATGTATAAAAGTAATAAATTACTTACCCAAAGCCTGAGCTCTGTCAACAGCACAAGCTACTGTACAACCTACCATCGGGGTGTTACCAATTCCCAGGAATCTCATCATTTCTACGTGAGCAGGAACAGATGAAGAACCAGCGAACTGAGCGTCTGAGTGCATACGCCCCATCGTATCTGTCATACCGTATGAAGTAGCGACACTGCATCCCTATAATTCAATCAAATTAATCGTAAATGATTGTTTTACAGGTTAATATTGAAATGTTTTAAAGAACGCTCCAGATTATAAATCTCTCTGCTTTGAATAAATGGTCGTGAATAAGTCACAAACCTTATATATTTAGTAATGCTGTTACTTCATTTTTTAGTTTTGGCAAATGATTAATAACCATACTCCAAAGTATATCTACGGATAGACTATCATAGCCATGTATGATATAATTCCTGGCATCTACTATTTTACGAGAATTGGTTATAGCTATATCTTTATCAACTTTTAGTATTCTATTCATAGCTTCACCAATAATTTCTATGTTTCTTTCAACGGCTCGTCTAAGGCATAGGTTACTATAGAAGTCATCATAAACTTTAGGAGCATTGCCGAAGAAACTTTCTACTTCTTCAATGGCAGTTAGAATATCTTGCAAGTGTTTCTTTATTAATTCATCCATAGATTAAAGTTTTAGTTGCATCCACATTCTTCTTCAAATATGGATTCTTAATAGTCTGTTCTTCCAGTAAGTCTACTTTTCTACCAAACAAATTTTCTAAAGCATATTTGAAATCAAAGAAATTATCAAAGTAATCGCTTACTTCTGCCTTATTAAAATCGACAATTAAATCAACATCGCTGTTGTCATTAAAACGACTCGTAAGAACAGAACCAAAGACAAATAATTTATGTACCTTATGTTTTTTGCATAGGTCAATTATCTTTTGGATATTATTTTCAATCAGCTTCATAGGTGTATCTCCTTTCAATGCAAAGATAATTAATAACTCTTACTTTAACAAGGTATCATTAGGGATAGTTGTATTAATACTCTACTTTTTTTGCATTGGACTAATAAATACTTTCTTTTTTAGTTTAAAGTAGTATCTATATTCATCTTAGTAAAGTGAAATCAGTATTAGGTAGGAATACAAAACTAAACTATATTAGAAAGGTAGGAGAGAGGTAAATCAGCAGTTCAACCTACGAACATGAAAATAAAAATCCCCATAACCTTATCAGTTACAGGGATTTACTATATGGTAATTATTTGAATTACTTACCCAAAGCCTGAGCCACGTCTACAGCACAAGCCACTGTACAACCTACCATAGGATTGTTACCAATTCCCAGGAATCCCATCATTTCTACGTGAGCAGGAACTGATGAAGAACCAGCGAACTGAGCGTCAGAGTGCATACGACCCATTGTGTCCGTCATACCGTATGAAGCCGCAATATAGTATCCCTGTAATCACTTACTATTATTTGATAAATAGTTGTTTTACAGTCTAATAATAAAATATTTTAAAGAACTCTCCTGTTAATATATTACTGTTTATTGTTATGTGGTCGTGAATAAGTCACGGACAAAACATTTCATAGTTATTATTAATGCATACAAAGATATTCAAATTTAATCTATTATAAAAATATTAATGATGATATTTACTGTAACTTTCTTGTGTTGTTATCGCAATCAAGAATTAGTAAATGACATAATATATAGAAATGTATTCCAAAAATTTATAGTATTTTGAAAAAAAGTTCTTGATATTGAAAATATACATTCTTTTGAAAATAGGCACTTTATTCGATATTATCCCAAAAAGGGTCATATTTGTCATTCTCATAAATGTCATCTATGTCGTTGTGCATTGCGTAAAATGCATCCCTTTGGTTATCTTTCTCATCATCTTCTCTATAGTCATAATTATTATAGTTTTCATCAAGAACATAGTACTTGTTTAGTTCATTTTTTGTCTTCCATTTCAACCATTTACTTTTTTCTTCTTTTAGCTTTTGATAATCTTTGTCTGTTTTACACAAATCATACTCTTCTATTTCAAAAAACTTTTCTCTATTTATTTCTTGAAATTTAATCCAGTGTTCTAGCTTATAACAATCTCTATTGTCATCAAAGTCATTATTATAATCATCAATATATTCAATATCATGATTGTATCTATCCCACTCAGGTAAACTTTCATATTTATATTGGTCAGGAGAAAATATTTCAAAAAATAAATTTCTTATTTTTTGTCCTCCATTATACAATACACATATATTGTTTACATCAATAAAATGAGAGAATTGGGGTTCCTTAGTATAATATGCCATATTCATATCAAACAGTTCACTTCCCTCTTTACTTAAATAATAATTTTCTTTATTCTCTTCTGCATTAACAATTTTGTCCTTTATAATTTGTAATAAACTCTTTAATTTCGATATATTATCTATTTTCCATCCACCTCTATGCTTTTTTAAATATAAATCAACAATATGAGACAAATCGTTTGAGGTATCATAAAAATAACTTCCTATTGGACAATCGCTAAATATGCATTTTCTTTGATTAATAGTAGGAGATAATAAAGCCGTTATTTCTTCTCGTAACATTATATTGTAATACCAAACATAATGAATTAAATTCTCTACTCCCACAACTTTACCTGTAGAAGAACAAATTCTATTCAACATTTTTCCAAATGAAGTTTCATGGTCTCCTTTTCTGTATTCTAACGTATATCCTCTATTTACAGTTGAGTTGGCTAATTTAATGAGATATCTTACTTGAGGAAATTTACCTTTATAAAAGTTTCTCAAAGCCACACTTCCTAAATTCATCCTTGCATCAATAATTTCATCAACCTTACAATAATTCATTAATTTCTCTAATGAATTAAATGTAAATCCGTTTATGTCTACTAAAAATATGTTCATGTTTATTTTATTGAATTACAATACAAATATATAAAATAACCTTGTAAATACTCATGGTAAAATAAAAAATAGCAAAATACCATTTCATTTTGTATATAATTGAGCTTTCCAAATACCTGTTACTGAATCTATTCCTAATAAAGCCATAACACATATTAAAAATGTATCTATCATTAATGGTGCTTGTATACACATTATAGTACAATATATAAGTACTACAACTGCAACAAACCACCCTATTACTCCACACACTCTTTTAGACGAGATTCCAGAATGTGAAGTAAACATTTGTCTTACGAAAGTTATGAATCTCATTTATTCATAATTTATTTATATATTTGCATATTATTAATTTTAAAATCTAAGATTATGCACATTAAATGTCCTAAATGTAAAAACACTAATTTTTGCATCAGCCAAGACACCATAGACGGTGTAGAATACAACGTTATAAGTTGTGTTATTGATGATTATATTATAGGCGTATATCCTAACTCCGATTCTAAATTTAAAGAACTTCAAGAGAAGATTGAGGATTTAGAAAGTACTATTAGTGATTTAGAGGACCGAATTGAGCGTCTAGAACGATAGTCTCACTTATATAGGCTTTAGGAATTACCATACAATCCTTGCATAATGAATCAGGTATATTAATACCATAAATACTTGAAGCAAGTACAATAGCTTTATCATCTTCTTCTATGAAGTAACCTACTGTACTTGTTTCTATATCTCTATTTAAATATTTAACATCTTCTGATAGACTGCATCCTTCTCTATCAGTCATGTACTTGCTATTCCATTTAATAAGTACTAAGTCTTTACGTTTTAATTTACAATTCATATTAATTCATATTAATTCATTTAAGGTTTATACTCACGGACTTTAGCTTCAAGGTTACTAGGTAACTCTTCTGTTACGTGATGTATTCCTGCATCTGAACCTAACAAGTAAATAGTGTTATTATTGCATACATAAAGATACTTACTTCCTCTCCAATATCCCTTACCTGTACGTACTTTAAATACTACATCTATTTTATAATCCGTTCTACAATTCATACCGTAACCTGGCTTTATAGGTGGGAATTTAGTAGTAATTGCCCAGTCATTCCATTTGCTCATATTTATATTAATTTATTACACAGCCGTAGTGTCTATAGAGAATGTCACGTACCACCAATATAAATCATCTGCATTATCTATCCCAACTTCCAGTAGCTGTGACCAATTTACTCCTTTATATTTCCTTAAGTTTTTAAGCACATTTAGAACATCTTCCATAGAATTAATAATACATCCTTCAGCTCCATTTGTTCCATTGCTTATTGTCATATAAACTTGTAATTTAGATTCACCTCTAGGAATAACAGCAAATGTTTCATAACGGTCTTTTATATTCAAAATAATATCTTCTATATATCCTAGAACATTATCTTGTAAAGATTTACCAGTAAGGTTACACATTCTTAAGCCTTTGGGAGTTCTTTCATAATATAAATTCTTTAAAGCTCCAAATGTATCATACCAAGTGCCAGAGTTAAACAGTTTAATTACTTGTTTAAGTTCCTCCTCATTATAAAGACTCCACCTATTCCCAAATCCTCTACTAGTTCTTATATTATATGTTTCTGTTCCTGATTGTACCATATAATCAATAATATCGTCCAAATTAGATTCTACTATTTCAGTAGCATAGTCTAAGGGATACTTTCCGTCAACTACTTTAGTAGTATCAGTATCAAGAATGGGATATTCTTCATATGAGAACAACAGTCCTCTAGTTTTAGGAGTAGAGAATATATGAGCATTAGTGTCAAATAAGAATCTATCAGCATAATGCTCTATTCCCGTTAATGTATCAATACAGAATTGTTTTATCTTGTCTCTTTGTGCTTTTAATGATTCCTCTATTTTATTGCAATCAAATTGCAAGTTTATAGAGTTTTCATCAAAATAGAAAATAAACCACTTGTAAGAATCTAAATCGTTCAAAGTTTTAACCTTTTCATTTTCCATAGTTCATTTGTTTAATTATTAATTTATAATTATCTTTTTATATATTTGTAACGTATATCTCCACCTTCCTATCAAGTAATAACTGAACAAGTATCTACTAGATTAATTAGTTATTAACTTCTAAATGGAAAGTAATGGAATATACGTTACAAACAATTTTGAAGAAGCCTGTTCTTGTACACGCATACAAACGTACAAGATTTGGCAAAGTCGAGTTCGTGAGAGAACATCGAAGAAGATTACCTCGTAGGTAAATTTAGTTGGTTTAGTTACAAGATTATTTCAATCAAGTAGATGTAACAGTAAAGGTGGTACTGCAATACCACCTTTTTTTATTAATCTTAGAAAATAATCATATCTTTGCATAGATAATCATAAACATAGCCCCTCGCAAACATTATGAGATAATTAATAGTCCACGAGATTAATTAGTTATTCACGGTTCTAGCGGGAACTGGACTACTTTTATTTCTACAAAGTTACTAATTTTTAATAAGTTAACCCAATGATATGTGTTAAAATTAGTTACCACGCTTAATTGTTTAATATCTTTGTAAGCTCTTTTAAATTATGTTCTAAAACCTTCCTATTGGCAATAACCCCAACCTCATTAACTATTATTGCATCTAACTCCGCATTATCTGGATTATCTGCTAAATACTTGTACTCCCTTAATTACGCAACACTATTATAAATTAAACTTTTTAAGCACCTGAGCAACAAAAAGTTGCTCAGGATTTTGCCATGTCAGATTTTTCACCTATCTTAGTGTTGCAAATCAAAATACGTATCAAACCCGACAGACATGGCAAAGGTAGCAATAAAATCTGAGAAACTCACTCCTTTTGGAGGAATTTTTTCAATAATGGAGCAATTTGACTCCAAACTCTCATCTGTAATAGACTCAACCCTTGGTATGAGATGCAAGCTGTATGGTTATCAATACAGCGAAATCATCCGTTCGCTTATGAGCGTTTATTTCTGCGGCGGCTCATGCATAGAGGATGTCACCTCTCATCTGATGTACCATCTCTCGCTTCACC